>OLPT01000168.1_pt1 | contig 55200 bp, 44 predicted proteins | sample 1673051 | NCBI WGS metagenome assembly OLPT01 (sample SAMEA3136750, study PRJEB25190) | human gut metagenome | biome: human gut; feature: human-associated habitat; material: faeces | place: Austria | collected 2013
CGACTTTGGAGGAACTTTATGATTTTTTCTCTGAAAATACTCAAAAATTACATCGCAGATGTGATTTTTGGAGCTGTCGACATTTTGTCGACAGGCTCTCAGTTTATATCGCCTATCTCATACATTGTCATTGCCAAAACCGCCTCACCGGCTGTTTCCGCGCGCAGTATTCTCTTACCGAGCGTTACTGTATCGATACCGCTTGAATGAAGTTTTTCGGTTTCACTTAAATCAAAACCGCCCTCCGGACCTATGACAAATCCCACCGACTTAACGTCACTTTTTGAAGTTAAAATCTCTTTCAGTGTTTTCTGTTCTTCACATTCGTACGGCACAAAAAACAAATCAAATTCTTTTGATTTTTCAATCACTTCATTGATAGTCATAAATTCAGACACTGTCGGAACAATACCCCTGCCCGACTGTTTCGCCGCCGATTCGGCAATCTTTTGCCAACGGTCAATCTTCTTTTTCTCGTCCTTTTTATTGTCTATTTTCACAACACATCTTGAAAGTTTCACAGGCACAATTTCAGATATGCCCAGCTCCGTTGTTTTCTGAATGATGTACTCCATTTTGGACGCTTTTGGAAGTGCCTGAAAAAGTGTAACCTTTATATTCGGCTCTGTTTCGCTCTTTTGTCTTGATACGATATTCAAAAGAATTTTCTTCGGCTCTATCGTATCGATTTGAGCGTCATAATCCGTTCCCTGTCCGTCACACACCGTAACATTATCACCTTTTTCAAGACGGAGTACCCTTGAAATATGCGTTACATCCTCGCTGTCTATTATAATTTGATTATCTGATATTTTATCTTGTGTTACAAAAAATTTAGGCATTTTCAAAAATCCTTTCAAAATTTCTATGACTTATTTTCTCTGCTTGTTCTTCAGTATAACCCCTTGCAAGCAGTCTGTCAAATATTTTATACATATCTTCAACACCGCTTATACCTTCGGGCAGACAGTCAACGCCGTCAAAATCCGCACCGATACCGATATTATCCTCACCGCCAAGCTCCATAAAATGCTCAATATGCTTTACAATATCGTCAATACCGCATTTATCTCCGTTCGTTAAAAACGGCGGATAAAAATTCACTCCGACGCAACCGCCGCTGTTTTTAATAATTTTAAATTGTTCGTCTGTCAAATTTCTTTTATGGGGACATATAAAGTCCGAACAAGAATGTGTTGCGACAATCGGCATTTTTGTTACCTTTGCAATATCGTAAAATGACTTTCTGTTAAGGTGCGAAACGTCTATAAGCATACCGATTTTATTCATTTCCGCCACAACCGTTTTTCCGAAATCGGTCAATCCTCTGTTTTCGTCACTTTCCAACGCACCCGAAGCAATATGGTTTGAATAGTTCCATGTTAGTGCCGCGATTTTTACGCCGAGCCTGTGATAATTGCGAAGTGCCGAAAGTGAATATATCCCCTCTCCGCCCTCAAGGCTTAAAACAGCTTTAACATTCTGCGGTAAATTTTGCGTGTGCGTATGGAACGTATCTGTTAAATTCATTGTTCGCTCCGCACCGCACGTCTTATATATCGGATCTATAAAGCACGCAAAAACTTGCGTATAGCTTTTATATTCCGACATTCTTTTTAAATCAACGTGACAGTCATTTTCATTAAGGCTTTTACCGTCATCACGCACGCAACACAATGTATCGCAATGTGTGTCAAATACGGAATAGTTATTTTTAGTGTCCCTATTCATTTTAGTGTCCCCTTATTAAAAAGCATTTTCAATCTGATTAACTTTAACAAGAAATAATTCCCCGTTTTTCTCTTCATAAAATACTTCTATCACATCAAATCGCATATCGGTATTTTCCACATCTGCATAAACCATCGCGGCTTTTTTCACCCGTTCCTGCTTTTTGCGGTCAACATATTCGCTCGGCTCACCGAATAAATTACTCTTTCTCGTCTTTACTTCCACAAAAACAAGTCCGCCGTCCTTTGCGGCGATAATATCAATTTCGCCGAATTTCAAACGGTAATTTCTTTCAAGGATTAAGTAATCCATTTCAACAAGATAATCCTCTGCCGCCTTTTCTCCGAAATCTCCTATTTCCTTTGTCGTCATAATCATTCTCCCAATAATTTTCTTAAAAATGTTCTTCTGTGTATCGGACACGGACCGTATTTTAAAATAGCCTCATTGTGTGCCTTTGTGCCGTAACCCTTATGCTTTTCAAAGCCGTACTCGGGATACTTTTCCGCCATTTGACATATAAATCTGTCACGGCTCACTTTTGCCAAAATAGACGCCGCCGCTATTGAAATACTCTTACTGTCACCCTTTACAACCGTTTCGTGCGGCATTTCCATTCCGCTTATTCTGTTACCGTCTATAAGCACAAAATCGGGTGCAGTGCTTAGTCCGTTTACCGCACCGTTCATTGCCTCGTACGTTGCGTTTAAAATATTTATTTCGTCAATTCGTTTTTCGTCCACACTGAATATATTATATGCGATTGCCTTTTCGGTTATTTCTTCAAACAATTCTTCTCTCTTTTTTTCGGAAAGTTTTTTTGAATCGTTTATTCCTTTGATTATAATGTCATTCGGAAGTATAACCGCCGCCGCGTATACAGGACCGGCAAGCGGACCTCTGCCTGCCTCGTCAACTCCCGCAACAACCGTATATCCGTTATCGCGGCAATTATGTTCATACTCATACATCGCCTTTACGCGTGCAATTTCTTCTTCCTCTATAAGTTTCTTTCTCGGCATATTTTTTCTCCTGATTTCTATTTACCTCTACCAATTTAATATTAAATGTGTTATACTGATATTAAATACACGGAGGTGATTTTTTATGTTGTATCAAAGGGAAATTAACGATCCCGTTTTAATACAATTTATTATTCTTTATACATTAAATCAAGCAAAAGATTATGTTCCGTACAATAATCTTATAAACCTTGTTCTTGATAATTGTAACATTAATTTTCAAGATTTTCAAGTCGCACTTGATAATCTCGAACATACACATCACGTTAAAACCTTTCTTGAAAGTGAACACAACGAAAAATATAAAATAACAAAAAAAGGTATGAATGCAAGTGACCTTTACACTCCAAACATACCTGTTTACATAAAAGAACCTATTGATAATTCTATCAATGAGCTTTTAAATACCGAAAAAGTCCGTAATTCCGTACGCAGTAAGATTACCCGTATACGCAAAAACGAATACAGCGTCGAATGTGAGCTTTACGACGATGACGACACCAACCTTTTAAAGCTTTCACTATATGCCGGCTCGCGTGAAGAGGCAGAACGTATGGCTGTGTATTTCAAGAATGAGCCGAATATCGTTTACGAAACAATTCTTACTGCTTTTAACGAAGAATTACATCATATTAGCGAAGATTGAAGCTGATATGACAGTCATAAGTCCTGCAACCGCAACCGAAAGACTGCTCATTGCGCCCTCGATTTCACCGATTTCAAGAGCCTTTGTTGTACCGATTGCGTGGGACGCAGTTCCTATCGCAAGACCTTTTGCAACAGGCTCTTTTATTCTGAAAATTTTCAAAACCGCCTCAGCGATTATATTACCGAGTACTCCTGTTATGATAATTACCGCAACGGTTATTGTCTGTATTCCGCCGAGTTCTTCACTCACGCCCATTCCTATTGCCGTTGTGATTGATTTCGGCAAAAGCGTTACATACTGTTCATGCGTAAGTCCGAATAAATACGACATCAAAAGTATACTTCCCATACTTGCCAAAACTCCCGCAAGTATGCCTATAAACACTTCCTTTGCGTGTTCTTTAAGCACGGATATTTGACGGTATAGCGGTATTGCAAGGCAGACCGTTGCAGGTGTTAAAAGATAGCTTATATACTTTGCACCGCTGTTATACGTTTCATAATCAATGTGAAATATCTTTATAACCGCGATTACAAAGATTATTGATACAAGCAACGGATTTAAAACCGAAATTTTCTTTCTTAAAAATATTCCTATCAAATATCCCACAACGCTGATTACCGCACCGAAGAATATGCTGTCTGTCATTATATTATTCATCTTTTTTGTCCTCTTTCTTCTTGCCTGTTTTCATAATCAATTCAGTCGCTTTGCCCGTAACCGCCATAACCACGATTGTCGATATGATTGTTATAACGACAACCGGCAACATCATATCTTTCAAATCGCCCCAAGCCGTTACAAGTCCGACGCCGCCCGGAATAAACATAAGCGGCATTATTTCAATAAGAAAGTCCGAAGTTCTTTCAACGTGTTCAAGCTTTACAACCTTTGTACACAAAAGTATAAGCATTATTATAAGTCCGTATATGCTCGCAGGTACGGGAATAGGTATAAAATAATGCAACAATTCTCCGACAAATGTAACAACCAATATTATAAATAATTGATAAATGTATTTCATAAAAATTCACTCCTACCGTGTTCAAATAAAAAAGGAATACTTCATCAGCATCCCCTTTGGTTTACATCATCATACGTTATTATGTCGTTTATATCACGAATAGCCTCAAGGTATTCTCTGCACGCTTTCTTTGCACAATCAAGATTAAGTGTTTTATAATTTCCGCACTCAATCTCACTCGCTCCGAAAACTTCGCCGTCGTGTTTAATTGTCTTTGCCAAAATATCTTTTACCGTTTCAAGAACTTTTTCTTTCGGAACCACATCGCGTACAAGCAAGTAAAAACCTGTTTGACAGCCCATAGGACCGAAATATAATACTTCATTCTTTATATCAGAATTTCTTACGAACGTTGCAAGCATATGCTCAATCGTGTGCATTGTCACATTATCAAGCACCGTTCCGCTGTTCGGTTTACAAAAACGTAAATCGTATGTCACTATATCTACATCAACTCTTGATACATAAATTCCCACACCGAGTTTCCTGTGGTCAACTTGAAAGCTCTTTATTTTATTCACTGTAATTTTCCTCCGTTTATGCTGTTTAAAAGTTCAAGTATAATCTTGATTGAATTTGCCGCTGCCATTTTTACAAATTCGGGATAATCCATATGTGAATCGTCATTTGCGCCGTCCGATATTGCACGCAGTACACCGAAAGGCACACCGTTCATATAACAAACGTGTCCGATACTTGCACCCTCCATTTCAGCGGCAATAGCACCGAAATTATCTTTTATTCTATCTCTTTGTTCCTGTTTGCTGATAAATTGGTCGCCCGAAGCAATAACACCTCTTTTTGATGTTATTGTGCCTACCTTGCTTACTGCCTGCTTCATTAAATCGGCAAGCTTTTTGTCACAAGGTATATTGACAAGATTAATGCCAGAAATCAAGCCGACAGGGTCACCTATCGGTGATGTGTCCATATCGTGTTCAACAACGCTGTCCGCAACGGCTATGTCGCCGATTTTAAATTCGTCCGAAAGTCCTCCGGCAACACCCACGTTTATCATAATGTCAGGCGAATACTTAAGTATCATAGTCTGTGAGCAGACCGCCGCATTTACCTTGCCGACTCCCGCAACCGCAACAACCGTTTCCACGCCGTTAATATTGCCTTTATAAAAATCAATGGTGCTGATTGTTTCCACCACTGCATTGTCCATAAGTCCTTTTAATGCCTGAACCTCAAGGTCCATTGCACCTATTATTCCAACAAGCATATATGTTCCTCCTAACTTTCTATCTATTATATAACTAATAAAATTGCCTGTCAATTTATGTTCTGTACAAATAATTACTCTTTTTTGCTTTATCCTTTGACATTCGGCAAAAAAAGTTGTATAATGATATGACGTTAGGAGAGATTATATGGATTTTGTAGCTATTGACTTTGAAACCGCCACATCAAATTATACAAGCGTATGCAGTCTTGGTATATGTGTGGTGGAAAACAACAAAATAACTGACAGAAAAGAAATTCTTATTAAACCCGAACCGTTTGAGTTTAATGATTATAATATAAAAATACACGGAATTACACCCGATATGGTTGTGAACAAACCTACACTTGCGGATTATTGGGATAAGTTAAAGCCATACCTTGACCACAAAACAGTTATTGCACATAATGCAGGTTTTGATGTCGGTGCACTTTGTGCGACTTTGGAGCATTTTAATATACCGTTCCCGACTTTTGATTATTTGTGTACGGTGAAATTGTCGCAAAAAGCATATCCCGAACTTCCGAGTCATAAATTAAATAATCTTTGTGACGCACTCGGTATTCATTTTCATCATCACCGTGCTTATGATGACGCATATGCCTGTGCCGCAGTTATGGTTAGAATACTTGAAGATTACAGTCTTTTGAACCTTGATGAGGTTGAAGAATGTTTTGAAATGGAAATCGGTCACCTTACTCCGGATACTCATTTGAAGTGTAAAAAGAATAAGAAGAAACAAAAGAAAAATTCAAAGAAAGCCGTCAATGAATGACGACTTTTTTGATGTTAAATTGTTGTTCGCCACCCCTCAGTCGTTTCACGACAGCTCCCCTCAAGGGGCGCCTTAAAAGCCTCTCCTTGAGGAGAGGTGGCACGAAGTGACGGAGTGGCGGCAAAAAGGACGTTGTGGTGCCGTTCCCTACGAAGTGTATGCGATTTTCGGGTGACCGATGATCGCCTCTACGAATTGCATATTTTTTGTATCAGCCACACTTACAATCGGCTCCCCTTGAGGGGAGCTGACGGCGGAGCCGTCTGAGGGGTGGCAAGATGGACTCAGGGTGCCGTTCCTTATGAAGTGAATGCGATTTTCGGACGACCGATGATCGCCCCTACAAACAATATTTGCCCCGTTTTTTGGAACTCAATGCACTGTCCCATACAAAGTGAATGCGGTTTATAGGTGACCGATAATCTACCACGCAACTCTCTCTGTTCTCCTACTTCAATTCTTTAATTTTAAATTCACCGTTTTCGTATATCATATATGTATGCGGATTACCGCCTTTCGGGATTGAAACAGAACCGGGATTTAAGTATGTAAAATCGCCCATATCCTCATTTGCCAGGATATGTGTATGACCATTCACAAGGTAATCGCCTTTTTTTATCGGAGGCAAATTATTCGGATTGTATTTATGACCGTGAGTCAAATACAAGGTCTTTCCGTCAACGAATATAACCGCATAATCGGCAAGGACGGGAAATTCAAGCACCATTTGGTCTACTTCCGTATCGCAGTTACCTCTTACACAAAGTATCTCGTTTTTAATGCCGTTTAAAAGTTCAATAACCTTTTTCGGTGCGTAATCTTTCGGCAAATCGTTTCTCGGTCCGTGATAGAGTATATCGCCGAGCAAGATCAACTTTTCTGCTTTTTCCTCTCTGTATGCCTCAACTGTTTTTTGGGCATAGTAGTACGAACCGTGTATATCTGACGCAAACATTAACTTCATATTCATTTCTCCTAATCATGTAATTTTATCGGATCAAATCCCAAGTAATCTCCCGAAACAAGTTTATATTCAATTCCGTTTATTGTCCCCTCAACCGCGTTTCTGTGTGCCGCCGCGTGAAGATGACCGTAGATACACTTTGTTACAGGGTACTTTTTCATCATTTGTACAAATTCATTTTCCTTAAGCGAAACAGGCATTGGCGGATAGTGCGTGAACACATATATTTCATTACATTCCTTTACACTGTTTAATGACAATTCAAGTCTTAAAACTTCCCTATCGAATATTTTTCTGTCCTCACCGCCGAAATTATCCCAACCCGGATTTATCCAACCGCGAGTACCGCAAATTGCAACGTCCTCATACATAAACGAATTATTCTGTAAAAATTCTATATCGTCAAAACCACACTCTGCGGTAAACTCACGCAATTTATTCATTGTCGTCCACCAATAATCGTGATTACCTTTAAGCAAAATCTTTTTACCGTTTAATTTATGCAAATATTCAAAATCTTTTACACTCTGTTCAAGATACGTTGCCCACGAAAAATCACCAGGCAAAACAACAACGTCGTTTTCCTTTACGACCGACTGCCAATTATCCGCCAGACGTTCAACGTAATTTTCCCAAGCCTTACCGAATATATCCATCGGCTTGTCTATTCCGAGCGGAAGGTGTAAATCCGCAATAGTATATAATGCCATACATTTTCTCCTTAAAATTTATGATTATTATTATACCTCAAATTTTTAAATAAATCAAGAAAAAAGGCACTCCGTAGGAGTACCTCTTTTCGTGTCGTGTTGTATTATTCTGCAACAGTTTTTACAACTGTGTGAACACCGTTTATGTTACCCGACAGCTTAATCTGCATTCCTACCTCATAAGCCGGAATTGTCAATGCGTTATCGGCAATATCTGCCGCTGTAATCTGTGTAAAGTATAGAATATCTTCACTCTTTACATCTGTTTCGTCAGCGTCTTTCTTCAGTGCCATAACAACAACTTTTGCACCTGTATCGAATGCAGGAATGTTTGCAATATTTACCGATGTGCCGTTCTTAGCCGCTGTCATATTTTCATCAACTGCTGTTTCTCCATCTGATGACAACTTTGTAAGAACAAATGCGTTGAACTTATCATTCACCTTATCAAATGTATCCGGTAAATCCAAAGACATTGTTACCTTATTTGCACCGATTGTAAGTTGATCGCCGTATGCTTTCTTTAATGCGATTGATGTAAGTGCGCCGAGATTATTATATGTTGCCGCAACGAATGTAACTTCATCACTGTAGTTAAAGTTCTTTGTAACATCAATTCTCTTAAACTTAGTCTTATCTTCATCTTCAAAACCAAACTTATTGATTTCAAATATATCTGACGACTTAATTGTAAGTTTCTTGCTGTCATTCATACCGCCGCTTGTTGATGATACTCTTACATATACATCTTGAGCGTCTGCCATTGCGTCAACATTTATCTTACCTGACGCATCAATAGTAATCTTGTCACTGCCCAAAGGATATTTGTTTTCTGCGTCATAAATATCATACTTAATCAAGTTTGAATTTAGGTAAGGGAATTCAATACCCTTTCTTGACGCCTTTGTTGAGGCCTGTGCGCTGCCGCCTGCAAGAACTGTCTGTGCGTCAACTGACAATGTCAGCTTATCAGGAGCTATGTTAAAGCTCATTACGTTATCTACGCAAGTACCTGCACTGATGTTGATATGATTTGCAGGGCTTTCTGCAAGATTACGAAGTGCACAAGTCAAGATGTACGGTGTGCCTTCCGCACCTGTAAGAGGATTTACTCTCTTACCGTTTTCGTCATACTTATAAACTGTCATTACTGCATAAGCATTTGCGTTACCTGTTGAACACATAACCTGTACATTATACCAAGAATCCTTATCAATAGTCATTGATCCGACTGTCTTGTTACTTGCACCAAGTGCATTCAATGTTGTGCCGGAACTTGAAAGCTGTAAGCCAAGCTTACCCTTATCGTTACTGAATACTGTCCAGCCGGCACCGTCCTTTGCGAACTTCATATCAGCCGAGTAAATAACGTCTGCTGATGTATTTGCAGGGAATCCTACAAAATCATAAGCGGCTGTTACATTGTAATAAGCCGAACCGTCCCATGAACCTTCTTCAAGAGTTGCACCTGAAACGTATTCTTCACAAGCATTTGATGAAACGTATGTATCTGTGTACTTATCTTCATTACCTGTGTTCATATTTGCAGGAAGTATCTGTACTTTAACAGTACCTTGAACACTGCCCGACTTATTTGTACCTCTTACTGTGATTGTTTGAGGTACTGCGTCTTCTGTAACGCTTAGTACGCCGTCATTTGTGATTGTGATATTTTTGTTGTTTAATGCTCTTAGATTTGCCTCGTTGCAAATAATGTACTTCAAGTCACCGCCACCCGGTGTTACTGTAGCACCGTCAAGTGATGCAACTGCTGTAATCTGTGTATTTTCACCGACTCTTACTGTTGCTTTATCAGCTGACAGAGTAAGTGTATCGTATGTATCTGTTGATGTGTCAACCGCGTCTACATCAATAGTCTTTGACGCATATACGCCGTTTGTCGCTGTTGCACGAACTGTAATCTTTTGCTTTGACGCATTTGCACCGATTGTAAGCAATCCGCTTTCTGAAATTGTTATGTTTTCGTCATTCAGAACTGCGTCATTTGCCTCGTTATATACTGACCATGTTACAGCAGGCGCTGTGATGTATTGGTCAAGTCTTGTTGCACCGTAAGTGAACAACATTGTTGCACCGGCTTTGATTGTATCGCTTGAGCTGTCAAGTGAAATTGTATCTGCACCAAGATTATACAGTGCTATATTATCAACACTTGTATTTGCAAGTATATTTAGATGTGACACACCGTTTCCGTTAGATGCTGCCATATTTCTGAGAGGCATACCCGTAACCTTTTGTACAAATGTCTTTGTGCCGTCTGAATTGTACTTCCATACATACATATCAACATTTGCGTCAGCCGCACTGTAACGTCCTACAAGTGCGATATGATACCATGTATTTGTATCTGCACCAATCTTTGTATCTGTATAATCCTTGCCTCCTCTTTGCATTTGAATTGTACCGTTTCTGAATACAACCGCACCTGCAACCTTCTTATCACCTTTATCTTCCGGTGTAAATCCTGCACCGTCTGCGTCAAATCTTACGTCAAGTGAAAGCATTACGTCAGCCTTTGTATTGGCCGGATATGCACATTCACTTTCAAGACAATATTCACCGTACTTATTATTGCCGTATGAACCTGTCTTAATATACTTTGTTCCGTCAGGAGCACCATTTTCGATTGTTGCGGCTACAACTTTATCACCCGTGATTGATGTAAGTGTACTTGATTCACCATCCGTTGACGCTGCCAAAGTATCAAGTGTTTGAGGTGTACCTACTGTTGAATCGTCCGCAAACAATCCCACAATGCCGTCCACGATTGAATTCTTAACACTTGACAGGCTCAAAAGTGCATTATCGCCGTCATCTTCTTTGCTGAACAATGCTGTTGTGTCTGCTTTTTCGCTTTCGCCGATTACAACCGGTTTGCAAATCGGTGTAGCCATATCGCTTTTCCATAGCATAACCTTCATATTGTCTGTTGTTACAAAGCTTGATGATACAGGATAATCATTATACGCACCGCTCTTATCAAGTGTAACTTTCTTTGTATCAATGCTCTTTAGAGTTTTATCTGCGTTATAGCTTGCGAAAATCAAGTTTGCATTTTCAATAGCGTCTACAGCCGTAACTCTTGCTGTGCCGTTAGCATATTCAAGAACTGCATTTGGAGCATTTTCTGCGTTGTATATTACGTTAGCAGTCTTTGTATTTGTGTTCATATTGTAACTTACACCGTCAAGGTAGCCAAGTACAGCACCTATATCCGATACAAGTTCACCGTCTTTATACTCAATCTGAGCATTTAACAGGTTCTTGTCAACACCCTTGTTTACAAACAAAGTTGTTGAACCGTTTTGAATATCAATTTGTGTGTAACCGTCTTTCAAACCGCCTGTGATTGAAACAATCGGCAAGCTGCCGTCTGTGTATGACGGAACGTCACCCTCTGTTTGAATTGTGTATTCAATATTCGGATTAACTTTCTTTAAAGCCTCCAAAGTCTTGATTGCGTCACACAATACGCCTGTTGTTGTATCAGGTCTGTACGGTGATTTTGTATATCCTGTTATTGCTGTGCCGTTAAGCTTCATTTCATACTTATCAACGTCTTCGTCAGGGTCGATTGTGTATGTATTGCCGTCATCTGAGAAATCAGCAGTTGCACTGCTGCCAAGCGTCTTTAGTGACGGAACTGTTTGTTGAATTACCTGTGCAACGTCGCCTTGTGCAAATGAACGTTGCATTTTTGTTGTCAAACCGCCTGTCATTTCAAGGTCATCTGTTGAGTTGATTGTAGCCGTTACAGGCGCTTGACCTTCAAGAGATGCTGATAGAGTAATTGCACCTGCATTTCTTGTTGAACGAACAAATATTCTGTTTGTACCACATTCTGCATAGCAGTAATCAGTGTTGTTTGTTGTAATCTTGTCGCCTACACCGCTGTTGTAACCGCCAAGAAGAACACCTTCACCGTTTAATGAAAGATTAATCTTGTCATATGCAAGCGGACAAGTGTTTCCGTCTTTATCTACTACTGCAACGTCAAAGTATGCAATATCACTGCCGTCTGCGATAAGTCCGTCAGGGCCTGCAACAGGAGTAATCTTCAATGTTGTTGCCTCGCCTGTTGTTGAGATATAGTCTTCTGCAACAACTTCATCTCTTGCGTCATATGCAACAGCCTTAACTGTACCCGATTCTGTTACATCAATACCTGAAAATGAATATATAAATGTGCTGTCAGGCTTTGTTGATGTACCCTTTAGCTTATCATTAACGTAAAGTTCAACCTTTGAAAGACCTGCCGAACCGATAACGTAAACTGTCTTGTTCTTAGGATCACGTTTGCCGTATTCGCCTGTTTCTTCCCAATATGTACCGTTGTACGACTTTAGCGGATAGTTGTATGTATCGTCGCTAAGCTGCGGATAATTCCAGTGACCTACGATATGCAATTTAGGTGTCGTTGACTGAATTGTCTGCATTGTATAGAATACGTCTTTCTTTATTCTTACAGGGTCAACCTTACCTGATGTACGGCAGTTTTCAGTACCTGTGTTTCTGTTATGCATATTTGAGTCTGACCATACCATCATAGCCGCAGCCGAATAGTAGTCATTACCTGATAAACCGCCTACACGGTCTGAATAAAATTCATTGTACGCTCTTGCGTCTACCAATGAAAAATCTTCCGATGTAAGGTCATGTATATCATAACCGTCCGTCTTTGACGCACCTGAACCAAGCCACTTGTTTCTGTAATCATAGTCAGGTGGTGAAAAGTCATCCCATACACGTCTCGGAGCCTCTTCACGGGCATATTCTGTTTCCATAATAGGAACGTACTTCTTTATAGCCGCCATTGATGCCTTTGCATTGCTTGCATGTCTGTTAAGCATTGTGCCGACATAATCAGCCGCTTGAATTTGGTCTGTTGATGAAATTGTACGGCAACCGCAGAATCTTTCACCGTTAGGGTCAAGAGTATTCTTTAGGTCTGTCATTTCCTGTTGGTGTGCCGCCGTAACTGCGTTGTTACCTGCTTCCCAGAAAATTACCGATGGCGAGTTTCTGAAATAAATCATTGCGTCACGCATTGCCTCAACACGCTGATCCCATGCTCTTCCGTCAACGTCAGCCTCTTTATCACCTGCCGGACACGCCGATACTACACCGTACTTATCACCCGAACGAATTTGTGACGGCTTCGGCGCAACGTGCATCCAACGGATAAAGTTTGAATTAGATTCCTTGATCCATTGCATATCAAGGTCTTGCAACCAATCGTTTGCCACACCGATTACAGCCCACTCATTTGTTGAACGCTGTGCGTAACCTGTAAGCCATACAGGCTGGTCGTTAATCTTCAGACCGCCGTCGTTTATATCATATTCAACCTTGCGGAAACCTGTTGTTGTCTTTTGAACGTCAAGTACATTTCCTTCGCTGTCCTTTAGGACTGTATATACGTCATATAAGTTTGGAGAATCAGGGCTCCAGAACTTCATATCTTCACATTTTGCACTTGCAACAATTTTTGTTACGTCAACAGTTTCTGTGCTTGTTGCCGCAGGGTTATCGTCATAAGCGTCGTCAGGTACTGTTGTCATAAAGTGAGAATCTGCACCTGTATCTTTTGCTGTCTTAACTGATGTTGCGTCACTTTTAAATGAATATCTCAAATAAGGTTGCTTTGTATGATCTGCGTCAGCATCTGTTGAGTCCTTGTTAGGGTCAACCATTTCAACGACATTTACTTCCAAAGTAACGTCCTTATCTGCATCTTCATTTCTTACTTCGCCCTCAACTGTGATTGTTGCCGACTTTCCTCTTATATCAAAGTCTGTCGCATAAATATAGTTACCTTTTGTTTTAAGGTTATTGTATAGCGGCAAAGTCTGATAAGTCTTACCCTTTGCGTAAAGGATTACGTCACCTGTGATACCGCCTTGAACTTCGTTGAAGTCTTTTGTGTTCCATTGATAACCGTAACCGTCTGCCGCACCCGGTGTACTGCCCGGTTTTGTTTCTTTTGTTACCTTTGTTGTGTCAGACTGACCTCTGTCAGCCGCGTTATCTGTCGCAACTGCTATAAGGTTGTCTTTACCCGGTTTAACATAGTCTGTAATATCAAAGCCTGTTGCCGCGATACCTGCCTCATAGTAACCGACTATTTCGCCGTTTACATATAGGTAAACAGAGTTTCTTACTGCCTCAAATTCAAGGAAAAGTTTCTTTCCTGCATCTGATTCAGGGATTGTTATATGCTTTCTGTAAAACATAAAACCTCTGTAAAGTCCTGCCTCACCGGCATCGTCACAAGCACCGTCGAATGAATCTTCCGCGTTTATCGGATGCGGTACACTGACCGTATCCCAATCGCTGTCATCATAATCTGCATCGTAAAAGTTCTTTCCGTCTTTTGCGACGCTTGCCGATGCCTTAGCAAGCGGATATTCACTTCCGTCTGCCGCTTTTTTGAACTTCCAGTCGACGTTCATATTATATGTAACCGCCGGACTTTCCGGTTCTTCGTATACAGCAGAAGTTAGTTCTTCGTCTGCAAAAACCGGAACTACCGCTAATGACAACATCATCTGTAATGCCAACAGCAGTGAACAAAAAATACTTATTTTTTTCTTCATTTCTCATTTCCTCCTCTTTTATATGCTTTAATGATTGATTTAATTATATCAAATTTTAAACATTAAAGAATTGCATATCTTGTTTTAAATATTGCAAAAATTGCTTTTCTTTGTGACAACTGTACAGCTTGTATATTTTAATATTGTTTTTTTGTGCATTTTTACATACAAAAAGAGCAGTAACCATAGATTACTGCTCTTAAAATATCGTTATTTTGCAAAAGTTGTTTTACATTCTGTAAACTTCTTCAGGTGAAACAACCGTTACATTTTCGTCTTTAAGCACTTCAAGTGCCTTTTCGGGATTTTCAACACGAACAATTACAAGTGCGCCCTTATCGCTCTTGCCGATAAATGCGTACATATATTCAATAGAAATACCTGCATTTTTAAGTTTTTCAATTTCACCTGCAAGTCCGCCCGGTTTATCAGCAACTGCCAGTGCAATAACGTCCGTAACCTTTACGACAAGATTATTGCTCTTTAGAATTTCAGCCGCTTTATCCGGATCGTTTACAATCATTCTCACAATACCGAAATCAGTAGTATCCGCAATCGACAATGCACTGATGTCGATACCGTTCTTTCCTATTACATTAAGTATATCCGAAAGTCTGCCCGATTTATTTTCCACAAAAACAGATATTTGTTTAATCAGTTTCATAGCTTTTACCTCCCTATTAATCGTGAAGTTTACGGTTATCTATAACTCTCTTTGCCTTACCCTCACTTCTTGTGATGGTTTTCGGCTCAACAAGCGTTACCTTTGCGCCAAGTCCCAACGTACTGCGTAATTTTGCAACGATATTCTTTTCAATCGCCGCAACAGACTTAACATCATCAGAAAGCATGCCCTCCGACATTTCAACTTGTACTTCAAGAGTATCTGTGTTATTTTCTCTGCCGACAATAATCTGATAGTTAGGAGTAATATCGCCGCCGATTTTCAAAAGTACTTCTTCAATCTGTGACGGGAATACGTTTACACCTCTTATAATAAGCATATCGTCGGTTCTTCCTGCAGGTTTCTTCATTCTTACAAGTGTTCTTCCACATTCGCATTTTTCATAATCAAGTACGCATAAGTCACGCGTTCTGTAACGCATCATTGGCATACCCTCTTTTGTAATCGTTGTGAAAACAAGTTCGCCGAATGAGCCCGGAGGAAGTACTTCTTCCGTATCAGGGTCGATAATTTCAGGAATAAACATATCTTCACAAACGTGCATACCATTTTGAGCAGAACATTCATAAGATACACCAGGGCCTGTGATTTCGGTAAGTCCGTATACGTCATATGCCTTTATACCAAGCGACTGCTCAATCTGATGACGCATATCTTCCGTCCAAGGCTCTGCACCGAATATACCTGCTTTTAGACTAAGTTGGTCTTTAACGCCCATTTCGTTTATTGTTTCGCCAAGATACATTGCGTATGACGGAGTACAGCAAAGGTGAGTTGCACCGAGTTCAATCATAAGTCTGATTTGTCTTTCGGTGTTACCCGATGATGTAGGGATTGTCATAGCACCGATTCTTTCAGAACCGCCGTGTGCACCCAAACCGCCTGTGAACAAGCCATAACCGTATGACACCTGGACAACCGAATTTTCATCGCCGCCTGCCGCCGCAATCTGTCTTGCCATACAGTCTGCCCACATATCAAGGTCGTTTCTTGTATAACCGGCTACAATCTGTCTGCCTGTTGTACCCGACGATGCGTGTATTCTTACAATATCCTTTTTGTCTGCCGCAAAAAGCTCAAACGGATAATAATCTCTCAAGTCCTGCTTTGTTGTAAAAGGCAACTTTGCAAGATCTTTAAGTTCTTTTATATCCTCAGGCTTTACACCCTTTTTATCCATTCTTTCTCTGTACATCGGAACATTTTCATAAACATTCTTTACCTGTTTTTGAAGTCTTTCAAGCTGAAGTTTTTCAAGCTCGTTTCTGTCCATTGTTTCAATTTCCGGCTGATACATTCCCATTGGGTACATCTCCTTTACTTTTTCTTTTTGTTTCTTATAAGCACTGCCGCTATAACAGCCCAAACAACAATGATTGCGGCTGTCCAACCTATATAGGTAGTGAATAAATCATGTAGAGTTTTAATCAATAATTGCACTTTTTACTCCTTAAAGTTCATATCCAAGTTCAAACGCTTTAATATTGACATCAAGGAATTTTTCCGGAACAGTTTCCTTTATAACGTCAATCCAAACATTTTTATCTACGTCCATACTCTTTGCCAAAAGTCCGATTAAAACTACGTTTACAGCCTTGATTGTACCTGCCTTTTCCGCAAGAGAAAGTGCGTCAACAGCCTGCAAATTAATCTTTGCACTAAGTTTTTCTTCAATATTCTCAGGATATTCCATAGCACCTGTGATTACAGGCATAGGATTCATTTTTTGAGTATTGGCAATCATCTTACCGCCTTTTTTCAAATAAGGCAAAGCACGCATAGCCTCAAGCATTTCAAATGCCAAAATCAAATCCGCCTCACCACGGTCTATAATAGGTGAATAAACCTTATCACCGTACTTTACATATGTAACAACACTGCCGCCGCGCTGGCTCATACCATGAACCTCGCTGACTTTAACGTCATAACCCTCTTTAATTGCAACCTTACCAAGTATACGGCTTGCAAGAAGTGTACCTTGTCCGCCGACACCGACTATCATTATGTTCATTCTACTTTTCCTCCTTTTCAATCGCACCAAACGGACAGACATTTGTACATAGTCCGCAGCCGTTACACTGTGTTGTGTCAATCTTAACAGTATCGCCGTCTAATGAAATTGCAGGACAGCCGAGTTTCATACACATCTTACACTTCTTACACTTGTCTGTTATGTGACAGTGACCCGAATACTTTTTACGCATATTCGGAAGAAGTGCGCAAGGTCTTTGTGCGATAATAACCGAAGGTTCTTCTCTTTCAACTTCTTCTTTTACGACCTTTTCAAAATTCTTTACGTCAAACGGATCTGCAACGACAACGTGTTCAATACCGATTGACTTGCAAAGTGTTATCAAATTAACTTGCTTTGTTTCTTCCTTACGGATTGTGTAACCTGTTGTAGGGTTATCCTGGTGACCTGTCATACCTGTGATTGAGTTGTCAAGAATTATAACAGTATTGTTACCCTTGTTGTATACAATGTCAACAAGACCTGTAATACCCGAGTGCATAAATGTTGAATCGCCGATTACTGATACAAGTTTCTTATTAAATTCAGCACCTCTTGCTTTTGCCATACCGTGTGCGGCACTGATTGAAGCACCCATACAAATTGTTGTGTCAACGCTTTGCAGAGGAGGTGTTGCACCAAGTGTATAACAGCCTATATCGCCCGAAACAACAAGACCGAGTTTCTTTAGTACATAGAATGTACCTCTGTGCGGACAACCTGCACACATTACAGGAGGACGAACAGGTGTAGGCTCGTCTATAACATCAAATTCAGGTGCGTCTGTACCCAAAACAGCTTTCTTAATCATTGACGGTGTATATTCGCCTTTAAGTGTAAATACGTCCTTGCCTATTACATCAACTCCAACGCTCTTACAGAAATCTTCGATAACAGGGTCAAGTTCTTCGATAACGAAAACTTTATCATACTTTGACGCAAATTCTTTTATCTTCTTTTCAGGTAGCGGATAAACTATACCGATTTTCAAATAATCAGCCTTATCGCCAAGTGCTTCTTTTGCATACATATATGCGATACCGCCTGCGATAATACCGATTTTTGAGCCGTTTTCTTCAACTCTGTTAAGAGGTGATGTTTCAGCCATTTCCTTTAGTGCGTTTATTCTGTCCTCAACGACAACGTGACGCTTTATCGCATTACCCGGCATCATTACATACTTCTGCGGATTTTTCTCGTAATCCTTTAATGCAACTTCCTGCTTTTCTTCTTCCTCAACAAGACTCTGTGAGTGAGAAACTCTTGTTGAAAGTCTTAAAAATACAGGTGTATCGTATTTTTCGGAAAGTTCATATGCAGTCTTTGTGAACTCCTTACATTCTCCGCTGTCAGACGGCTCTAACATAAGTATTTTAGACGCCTTTGCATAGTGACGTGAATCCTGTTCATTCTGTGATGAGTGCATACCTTGGTCATCGGCAACGCACAATACAAGACCGCCGTTTACTCCTGTATAGCTTGCAGTGAAAACAGGGTCAGCCATTACGTTAAGTCCGACGTGTTTCATACAAGACATACTTCTTGCACCGGCGATTGACGCACCGATTGCAACTTCTGCCGCAACCTTTTCATTCGGCGCCCATTCAACGTATATATCGTCATATTTAACTATATTTTCTGTAATCTCGGTACTCGGTGTGCCGGGATATGAGGAAACAACGCTTACACCGGCCTCATAAGCACCGCGTGCAACCGCTTCATTTCCAAGCATTAACTTTTTCATCATGTAATCCTCCTCGTTATTTAACCATTATTATAATTTTAACAAAATTCGCCTCTATCGTCAAGTACATTGTAGAAAAAAGCAACAAAACATATTATACTTTCATATTAAAATACCCATTTGTGTTAAACAAATGGGTATTTTAATCAAGGACTGTTGAGAAATCAGTTCGGATTTTGCGAAAATGAACTCGTCGGCGTACATTGGTACGTTAGAGTTTATTTTCACAAAAAGTGCATAGTCAAGCCGTATATCAAAGATAGGCTTGACTAGTATTTGTTTTATTTTTTAATCAACTCATAAACATAAAAATAACATTTTGCACGTTACGGACAATTTATCGACAGTCCTTTTTATTCAAGTTCAAATGCACCTGTGTAAAGTTGATAATACTTACCTTTTTGCGCTATAAGCTGTTCGTGATTACCGCGTTCGATAATTCTTCCGAGTTCAAGCACCATAATCACATCTGAATTTCTTACCGTTGAAAGTCTGTGTGCGATAACAAATACTGTACGTCCCGTCATAAGTGCATCCATACCTCTTTGAACTATCGCCTCTGTTCTTGTATCAATACTTGAAGTTGCCTCGTCAAGTATCATTACAGGCGGGTCTGCAACTGCCGCTCTTGCGATTGACAAAAGTTGTCTTTGACCTTGCGACAAGCTGCCGCCGTCACCCGAAATAACTGTGTCATATCCGTCAGGCAACATATTTATAAACTCATCCGCATTTGCAAGTCTTGCCGCCGCATAAACTTCTTCGTCCGTTGCGTCAAGATTACCGTATCGGATATTTTCCTTAATTGTACCCGTAAACAAGTTTGTATCCTGCAAAACGATACCAAGCGAACGTCTTAAATCTTTCTTTTTGATACGGTTAATATTAATTCCGTCATAAGTTATCGTACCGTCGGCAATATCATAGAAACGATTTATAAGGTTGGTAATTGTAGTTTTACCCGCACCTGTCGCACCGACAAACGCAACCTTTTCGCCGTGGTCGGCATACAAAGTTATATCGTGAAGTACGATTTTTTCCGGATTATATCCGAAATCAACATCAAAGAATTTAACTTCACCCGTAAGACGTGTGTACTTAACACTGCCGTCCTTTTGAACTTCTTTCCAAGCCCACATATATGTCTTTTCTTCAGTTTCAACAATATTGTCGTTTCTGTCGTACTTAACATTGACAAGTGTAACATCGCCGTTGTCCTGTTCAACTTCTTCGTCCATAAGATTGAATATTCTCTCCGCTCCGGCAAGTGCCATAACGATTGAGTTAAGCTGTTGTGATATTTGGTTTATCGGCATTGTGAATGATTTTGAAAGTTGCAGAAATGACGCTATAACACCAAGTGTAAGTCCCGCAACTCCGTTTAGTGCAAGTGCACCGCCGATAATAGCTATAAGCACATACTGCAGGTTACCCAAATTAGCCATAATCGGCATTAGGATATTTGCGTATTTATTAGCCTCTGTTGCGTTTTCACAAAGCTCTTCGTTAATCTTATCAAAATCTTCTTTTGAATGTTCTTCGTGACAGAACACCTTAACGACCTTCTGACCGTTAATCATTTCTTCGATATAACCGTTTACCTTACCGATGGACTGCTGTTGTTTTACAAAAAATCTTCCGCTCGCTCCTGCAATTTTCTTTATTACAAACATCATACAGGTCGCAAACACCAACACAAATATTGCAAGATAAACATTCGATATAAACATCGCAACGACTACCGATATAATTGTAACCGCCGACGAAAATATCTGCGGAATACTCTGTGCCATCATCTGTCTTAGAGTATCTGTATCGTTTGTGTAGTAACTCATTATATCGCCGTGAGTATGTGTATCGAAATACTTAATCGGCAATTTCTGCATATGAGTAAACATATCGTCACGAATTTTCTTTAACACACCTTGTGCGATTGATACCATTGTTCTGTTATAAAACAATGTAGCAAGTATTCCCACTAAATACACAATACCCATTACGCAGATTGCTTTAAGCAAGCCCGTGAATACAGGGTTTGTACTGCCCAAAAGCGGTGTTATATAGTCATCGATAAGCGTACCGATAAACATTGAGCCGGCAACGTTTGCAACGGCACTCAGCAATATACATATCAATACAAAGATAAATCTGAATTTGTATTCCTTCATATATGAAAGAATACGTTTGATTGTCTTACCGGTATTTTGTGCACCGTGTTTATTCATCGTCACCGCCTCCTTTCACCTGTGAATTATATACTTCCTTATATATTTCGTTGTTCTTCAAAAGTTCCTCATGAGTACCTATTCCGTTTATTTCACCGTTATCCATAACAATTATCTTATCTGCGTCTTCGACAGATGAAATTCTCTGTGCAATAATAATCTTTGTCGTGTTCGGTATTTCTTCACGGAACGCACGTCTGATACTTGCATCTGTCTTTGTATCAACCGCACTTGTACTGTCGTCCAAAATAAGGATTTTCGGTTTCTTTAACAAAGCTCTTGCGATACAAAGTCTTTGTTTCTGACCTCCCGATACATTTGAACCGCCCTGTTCGATATAAGTATCATACTTATCAGGGAATGTCTGAATAAATTCATCGGCTTGTGCAAGCTTACATACTCTTTCGATTTCTTCATCTGTTGCGAGGTCATTACCCCAACGCAAGTTTTCTTTGATTGTTCCGGAGAACAACACATTTTTCTGAAGTACCATTGCAACCTCGTCACGCAATGACTCAATATCGTATTCCTTTACGTTTCTGTCACCGACAATCACTTCACCGTCGGTTGTATCGTAAAGTCTTGGGATAAGCTGTACAAGGCTTGACTTTGAACTTCCCGTACCGCCTATAATTCCGACAGTTTCACCCGATTTAATATCAAGATTTATATTCTTAAGGCAGAGTTTTCTCTTTTTCTTTGAATATCCGAAGTTTACATTTCTGAATGAAATATCGCCGTTTTTAATTTCATATACAGGATTTTCAGGATTTGTAAGATCGCTCTTTTCGTCAAGTATTTCGACGATTCTTTCAGATGACGCTCTTGCCATTGTAATCATTACGAACACCATTGAAAGCATCATAAGGTTCATAAGAATTTGCATTGTATATGCAATAAGGCTTGTAAGCTCACCTGTTGTCATAGTTGACGCAACGATAAGCTTTGCACCGAACCACGATATGAAAAGCATACAGCCGTATGCCGCGAACTGCATAAGCGGTGCGTTAAATGCCAAAAGTTTTTCGGCTTTTACAAAGTCATCGTATATATCTTCAGAAACGTTTTTAAATTTCTTTTCTTCGAAATCTTCTCTTACAAATGATTTAACAACTCTTATACCTCTCAAATTTTCCTGTACAACGTTGTTAAGTTTATCGTATATCTTGAATACTCGTTCAAATATCGGGTGTGCGTGAGTCATTATAAAATACAATCCGCCGCCCAAAACAGGAATTGCAAGCAAGAATACAAGTGAAAGTTTATGATTTATACCAAACGCCATAATAAGCGAGAATATAATCATTATCGGACCTCTTACCGCAATTCTGACTATCATCTGATAAGCATTTTGTACGTTCGTTATATCAGTTGTAAGTCTTGTTACGATACTTGATGCAGAGAATTTATCAATATTTGAAAATGAGAAGTTCTGTACATTATAGAACATATCCTTTCTCAAATTCTTCGCAAAACCTGCCGATGCACTCGCCGCAAATTTACCCGACAATGCACCGAAAACCAATGAAATTACACATGAAATTGCAAGGGCGATACCTATTTTCAATATGTAATTCATATTTCCAGCGTCAATACCCTTGTCAATAAGCATAGCCATAAGAAGCGGTATTACAACTTCCATAATAACTTCAAGAGTAACAAAAATCGGTGCAAGAATCGAATCACGTTTATACTCTCTTACACTTTTTAATAATGTCTTTATCATCTAATTCCTCCTTTAAAAATGTAGTACGCTACATATTAAGGTAAAAATATACCCTATTTTTCACACTTATCATTGTCTTGGTACATATGTTCGTAAACCTTTGTTAAAAGTTTTTTGAGTTCTTTTTCCTCCTCATCATTTAATGCACCTGTTATCAACGAATCCATATACTTTCTGTGTTCTTTCATTTCACTGCCAAGCTCAAAAGCCTTGTCAAACAAAATAACCTGTCTGCATCTATGGTCCTCCGGATTTACCTCAACACGCACAAAATTATTCTTCTCCATACGCTTTAAAAGTCCGATAATCGTGGAATGTCTTAACCCAAATTCCTGTTCAATCTCCTTTTGCATTACAACATTCTTGCCCTTTTCAAGCATATAAAAAAGTATATTTGCCTGCGAACAGGTTATATCGTATTTCTTCAGATGTGCATTTGCCGCCATAGACATAATCTCATCTATCCTCTTAAAATAAAAGCCTATACCTTTCTTTTTCACAAATACACCTCCTCGCAAAAAAATGTAGCGTACTATACTTTTTGTGTAGTACGCTACATATTATACACATTATTAATATTAATGTCAATAAACCTTTTTCAAAGTTCATATTTTGTTCATTAATTGTTCACGTTATTCGGAAACGTAACATAAATAGTTGTACCTTTGCCGACTTTGCTCTTTACGCGTATAGTCGCATTATGGCAGGCACAAACGTGCTTTACTATTGAAAGTCCCAAGCCTGTACCGCCGACTTTTTTTGAGTGGCTTTTATCAACGCGATAAAAACGTTCAAATATTCTTTCCGTATCTTCGGGCGGTATTCCTATACCCGTATCCTTTACGGACAGTTCCACGCCCTTTGCCGACTCTCCGACAAATACGGTTATTTTTCCGTTATCCTTATTATACTTTATCGCATTATCAAGCAAGTTATATACAAGCTCACTCACCAATGTCACGTTACCTTTTATGAATGTCGGTATCTTCGTATAATAAATCTGAATACCGCGTTCTTTTGCGGCTTTTTCAAGAACACATATCGCCTCTTCCGTAACCAGTGAAAGGTCGATATTTTCCGGATTTTCAATACTTCCCTGTTCGTCAATATTTGATAGATTTATTATATCATCTATAAGAGTAAGAAGTCTGTCGGACTCTTTTTCTATCTTTCTGCCGAACTCCTTGATGTCCTCCGTCTTTGCCATACCGTTGCTTATCATTTGTGCATATCCCGAAATGGTTGTAAGCGGTGTTTTAAGCTCGTGCGAAACGTTTGCGGTAAATTCACGTCTGATTTTTTCCGTCTTTTCTTTTTCCGCATTTTGATTTGCTATTCTTGCAAAAAACGGTTTCAACTCGTCATATATCTCTGCCTTGCCTATATTATTTATATCCACTTCATTGATCGGATCTAAAATATATTTCGTCAAATGCTTTGCACTCACAAACGAAACCGCAATAACGCATATTAAAATAATAATAACTATCGGCATTATGGTCAAAACCATATACATTATTACTTTTGTCGGCTGTGACATTCTTAATATACTGCCGTTATTCAATTTTACGGCATAATAATATATTTTTTCACCAATCGTTTCGGAATTACGGCTACTGCTCCCGTTTCCGTATGTAACGGCTTGTTTAACTTCCGGTCGTTCAAAATGGTTTTCCATTGTAGTTGTATCCGCCTCGTTATCATAAATAACCGTACCGTCTGATTTGATAAGCGTCACTCGAATATCGGATACATTATCATACATTTTGATTAATATATTAATTTCACTGTTTTCGTCATAACCGTCTAAGCATTGTGCCAATATATTTGTTCTTGATTTTAAATCTGATTTTTCCTTTATCGAATACTGTGTACAATATGCCACCAAAATAAGCAGCATACTTACTATAACTGATGATATTGTAAGAATTTTCAGCGTGCCGTTTATAGCTTTTCTCATATCTTATATCCTACATTTCTTATAGTTTCGATACACTTACCCTTTTCGCCGAGTTTATGTCTTAAACTTCCTATATGAACGTCCAGCGTTCTGCTTTCACCCTCAAAGTGATAACCCCATATCTTTTCAAGCAAAACCTCTCTCGGCACAACTGTGCCTTTGTTTTTCAGAAGATATTTAAGAAGTTCAAATTCTTTAAACGTTATCGCAATATCCTTTCCGTCAACCTTTACATTCCTGCTTTGGTTGTCCAAAATGATACCCTTGTATTCGATTATATCAGAACCGGCTTGCGGACCGCTCCTGCGAAGGACTGCTTTAATTCTTGAAATAAGTTCCATAACGCCGAAAGGCTTTGTTACATAGTCATCCGCTCCGTATTCAAAGCCTTTGACTTTGTCACTTTCAGTACCTTTGGCTGTTATCATAATAACAGGAACATTTTTAGTAGTATCGTTGTTTCGTATGTCTTTCAGTATAGCAATTCCGTCTTTATCCGGCAGCATTATATCCAAAAGCACCATTGACGGCAAACGCTCGCCAAGTCGTTTTTCAAAATCTGAGGCACTTTCAAAGCCCTCTGCCTCAAACCCTGCTGATTTCACTGCATACGTTATTAAATCTCTTATTCCCTCATCATCTTCGACGCAATAAATCAAATCCATAAAACAATCCCCCATTTATACATTATTCAACTTCTGACGATACCGAAAACGGCAATATATACTTTTTACCGAATTCAACGCACAATTCTTTATATTCAGGATTGTTTCGTCTGTTACTCATAACGTGATGCACATCATAATTTTCGTCATTGAGTTCAATAATAGCTGCAGCAACGTTTGCACAGTGATCAGATATTTTTTCAAGTGCGGTAATGTAATCGGTAAATACAAAACCTTGATTTACACTGCATCTGCCCTCTTGCATACGCTTTATATGACGGTTTTTAAGGTCATTTCTAAGTCTGTCGATAACGTCCTCCAAAGGCTCAACTTTATTAGCAAGTTTAACATCGTCCTTTGAAAATGCACTGATTGTAAGGTCGATAATTTCACCGACGGCATTAACCATTATAGTGATTTCCTGTCTTGCCTTGTCGGAGAAATGAACGTCTTTATCACGTTTTTCTCTCGCCGTAAATACCAAATCGGCGGTATAGTCCGTCATTTTCTCAAAATCTGATATTGCGTGAAGAAGTATTGAAACTTTCTGCGAATCCGACTCATTCAAGCTCTTTGCCGAAAGCTTTACAAGATATGCACCGAGTGCGTCCTCATATTCATCGGCAAGATTTTCTGTTTCTATAATTTTCCTATCTATCGACTCTGAATACTTTGCAACACATTCCTGTGCCATGGTAAAGCTCTCTTTTACCATATATGCCATATTTGTAGCAAGCGTCATACATTGTTCAACAGCGAATGACGGAGTTTGTAAAAATCTTTCGTCAAGCAAACCGAATGTGCTTTCTTCCGCGCCCTCTTTAATTGTCATTCTTGCCAATTTTTCAAGTAACTTGTTAAACGGCAACAATACAGCCGTTGCAACAACATTGAATATCGTATGAACTATTGCGATATTAAACGGTGTAACAGAATCGCTTACAAATGCAAAATTGAAGATTGCATTTGCCGCATAGAATAATACAAGGAATAAAACCGTACCTATAATATTGAAATACAAATGCACCATTGCGGCACGTTTTGCGTTTTTGCTTGCACCGATACATGATATAAGTGCAGTCACACAAGTACCTATATTTTGTCCCATAATTATAGGAATTGCCGCACCGAATGTTATTTTACCCGTAGAAGAAAGTGCCTGAAGTATACCGACAGATGCAGATGACGATTGTATAACAGCAGTTAATACAGCACCTGCAAGCACACCTAAAATAGGATTTTGGAACATTGTAAGTATGTTTGTAAATGCCTCAACATCTTTTAAAGGCTCAACAGCCGCCGACATTGTTTCCATACCGAACATAAGTACCGCAAAACCAAGAAGTATGTTACCGATATTCTTCTTAGAGTCGCTCTTTGCAGCCATTGTAAATACAATACCGATAAGTGCTAAAACCGGAGTAAAGTTAGCCGGCTTACAGAGTTGAATCCAAAAGCTGTCCCCCTGTATACCGGAAAGGCTCAATATCCATGATGTAACAGTCGTACCGATATTTGCACCCATTATAATACCTATAGCCTGTCCGAGTTTCATAATGCCTGAGTTTACAAAACCTACAACCATAACCGTAGTAGCTGAAGATGACTGTATAACCGCCGTAACTGCAGCACCCAAAACAACACCTTTTATAGGATTTGACGTAAGTTTTTCAAGTATCTGTTCAAACTTACCGCCGCCAAGCTTTTCAAGACCGCTGCCCATTACGTTCATTCCGTAAAGGAACATCGCCAGTCCTCCGAACAATGAAAATAAGCCAAAAATGTTCATAATTTTATCCCCTTATTTATATATTTTATAAAATCCTCTAAGCTAATTATATATAATCTATGTAAAATTGTATTCAAGCCTATCTTAAATTTATGTAAAATCTTTTAAAACTCGCCAGCTTTCGATTAATTTTTCAAGCGAAAACATTGCGTTTGCAGGGCTTGTAGACGGCAGTTTTACCGCATTTAAGTCAGAATTGTATTTTACAAACAATTTATACGCGGTATTTCCGTTTGTAAAGATTTTTTTAATTTCAGCCGTTTGTAAAATCCGTCTTAAATCATTCGGCGTAACATTTTTTATAGAGCTGTCGGACGAACCTTCTATGTCACAGCTTGCAATAACATCCCAAACCGCAATATTATGTTTTATCAAAAATGCTTTTTTCTCCTCTGTCGTGCCCGGACAGACGTCATTCATAACATTCGCAAGCACCTTCCAAAACCTGTTCTGCGGATGACCGTAGAAAAAGTTTGCTTCACGTGATTTTACAGACGGGAAACTGCCGAGTATAAGTATTTTTGAATTTTTATCGTATATGGGTTCTATTGTATGAAATTCCATTTCTATCACCTCTTAAATAATACTGTATAAACCTTAAATACACCTTAATTTTATAAAAATATCAGTGGAAATCAAATTTTGTATTGACTATTATATTTTTATATTATATCATAAAAATATTCATAAATAAAGAAAGGATTATAGATTATGAAAACAGCAAACGCACCATTGTTTAAAGACCCTATTCATAACGGAGCCGCTGACCCTGTCGTTATATATAATGAAGAAACAGGCACTCATTATATGCTTTACACCGCAAGACGTGCAGACGTTGAAGAAGAAGGCGTAATGTGGGTACACGGTACTGATATAGGAATTGCGGAAAGTAAAGACAACGGTAATTCATGGGAATATATAGGTATATGCAAAGGCCTTGAATACGGCGAAGGCAAAAATACATATTGGGCACCGGAGGTTATACGTTTCGGCGAGCTTTATCATATGTATGTAAGCTATGTTCCGGGAATTCCTGCCGACTGGAATCACCCGCGTTACATTCTTCACTACACATCAAAAAATTTGATTGATTGGAATTTTGAAAGCAAGCTTAACCTTTCATCAGAAAAGATTATTGACGCTTGTGTATTCAGGCTACCAGACGGTATTTTCAGAATGTGGTACAAGGACGAGCGGAACGGCTCTCATACATATTTTGCCGACAGCAAGGACTTATATAATTGGGAAGTTAAAGACTGTGCCGCCGATGATGTTCCGCACGAGGGCGCTAATGTATTTGAATTTGGCGGTAAGTATTGGCTTATAACCGACTGTTGGAGCGGTTTGGACGTCTATTATTCGGACGACCTTACGACTTGGACAAAGCAAAGCAGTCGTATTCTTGACATAGGCGGTACAAGAGAAGATGACGGAGTTATCGCAAATCACGCCGATGTATATGTAACGGACAACAACGCATATATTTTCTACTTCACTCACCCTGACAGACAAAAAAATATGCTTGAAAACAATATCGGAAACGAACGCAGAACGTCAATTCAAGTTGCCGAACTTGAAGTTAAAGACGGTGTTTTGGTATGTGACAGAAATAAGGATATATCGGTTAAACTTAAATAATATAAAAAGGTTAGACGAAATTCCGTCTAACCTTTTGTATTACTTTGATGTAGTTATGCTTATACTGTTTCCGTCACTTGTCATTACAATATCGCCGCTTTCATCGGTGCGATACACTTCCACACCCGCGTCACTTAGTTTACTTAAAGTTTCTTCATTAGGGTGACCGTATGAATTGCCTTTTTCTACGCTTATCACGGCATACTGTGGCATAACTTCACGCAAAAACGGATATGACGTTGACGTTCTCGAACCGTGATGACCGACTTTAAGCACCGTTGATTTCAAATCCGCACCGCTGTTTAATATTTCTTCTTCCTCGTCGCTTTCGGCGTCACCCGTAAATAAGAATGATGTGTTTCCGTATGTGATTTTTAATACTATTGACGTACTGTTTAAATCCTTGCCGTTTTCGTCAACAGGTCCTAAAAATTCAACCGTACTGCTGCCAAGCTGAATTTCGTCACCGACATTCTGGTGCTTGATTTCAACATTTTGTTCTTCCGCTTTTTTCTTGAAATTTTTATATGCCTTTGTATTCGCCTCTGTTTTCGGTGCATATATGTTGTCCGCTTTTGTTACCGACAACGCACCTGACAAACCGCCGACATGGTCCTCATGAGCATGAGAACACACAACATAATTAAGCTCCGTAACATCTTCTTTCTTTAAATATGCCGCTACCACATTACTGTCCGCAACATTTCCGCCGTCTATCATCATCGTTTCGCCGTCACATTCTATAAGCGCCGAATCTGCTTGTCCTACATCTATAAAATGCACCTCAAAATTTGAATTTTCGGGTATATCCGACGGGTTTACATTACTTCCCGATATTCCGAATGACATAACAAATGCCATTAACATATTTAAAATTTTGCTCATCTTCTACTCTCCCTTCATATATAAAATTATTATAACTTATAATTGACTTAATCTGCAAGTATTTTATTGATTATTTTGATTTTTAATGTTAAAATATCTGTATAGTATAAATTTGAAAGGATATTGTATATGTTAAATGCTGTGTTTTTTCCGTTTTCGGAAATGTATATAAATCACGTTAAATCATCGGAAAAATATGATATGAAGATACAGCACTACCATGACGCATATGAAATATATTTGCAGGCGGACGGTGAGAGATACTTGTTCCTTGACGATATTTGTTATACGTTAAAGCAAGGCGATTTGGTAATTTTAAAGCCGTTTGACATTCACTATATGGAAAGCCGCGACATTGATTTTTACGAAAGATATGTTTTGAATTTCAGCAGTGATATGCTGAGCGGAATTTTGACAAAAACAGAAACCGATATTCTTTTCGATAACATCAAGTCGTGCGTATTCCATCTTAATGATGAGCAATTTGCTCTTATTCTCGATTACTTCAAAAAAATTGACGCATTTTCAAACAGAATAGGTTTGCTTTCCGAAAAACTTGCGTTAAGCAGTGTTTTTCAGCTTGTTTCTGTAATTAAAGACCTTTCAAAAAATGCCGAAATTATCACAAGTCAAAATACTCCGCCCGAAATAGTTACGGCGATTGACTATATAAACAATCACTATAAAGAGGACATAAACCTTGACATTATAACCGACGTCGTGCATATCAGCAAATATCATTTTTCACGACTTTTCCACAAAGCAACGGGTGCAACGTTTCTGCAATATTTATATAATGTGCGTCTTGTAAATGTCCATTCCCTGCTTGCCGAAACAAATTTAAACTTAAACGAAATCGCTATTCGTACAGGCTTTTCGTCAAGTGCGCATTTATCAAGAATTTTCAAGCAAGTGTACAATGTTTCACCGCAAAAATTCAGACGTATGTTAAAAGAGAAATCAAAAAAGCAGTGATTAACACTGCTTTTTATTATTGCTGAAGTTGTTTTTTGAATATTGTTCTGAAAATTAATCTTGCAAGCGGTCCTGCAAAAAATATTTGCCAGCACAATGCCATCGGGAAATTCATAGCTGTTGTTTGCAACCATACCGCAACAATTTCTTTGCCCGGATTTTTAAACAGCAATGTTGCAATCATACTCATTGTCGGACACATAATACATACAATCATTGACGAAATTGCAAGTGTGATAAAGAACGGATTATCCACTCCCGGTCTTATAAATCTGAATGCAAGCTTTGTCGCAAGTTTTTCGACTGCGAAAAACTCAAGTATGAATGCGGCAGGCCACATTATAACCATTTCGTGAAATGCAAGCAAGAACACCTCATTGCTCATCTGTCCCTTGTTCAGGCTGATATTATAGCATATCATTGCGTACACCATAATAAAAGCCATAATCAGTGTGAAAATAATGTTTTGAAATTTTGTCTTTGGCATAAATTTTTACCCTCTTTTCTTAAATTTACGCAAAAAAACAACACATCCGTGTTGTTCGTTATCATCGTTAAGCACAATGTGTCGTTTCCAATTATATACCAAAGCATTATTAAATTGCGAGGATCATTTTAACATAACCAGTCTGTGTTGTCAATACCTTTCTCTAAAAATAATCAAAAATCACATCGCAAGATGTGATTTTTGGAGCTGTCAACAGGCTTAATTACTTACCCATTCTCCTACCGATTCGTTTGTTACAACATTTACGTTTCCGGAGAAATCGGACGTATAAAGCTTACCGCTTTTTTTATCCACAAAGTAAATTTTATCATTTTCAACATCGAATTTTTTTACTGCTTTATCATAAATACACGTCAAGTCGCTTGCGTCAAGACTGCCTATATAAAGTCCGTTATACGAAGTTATAAGTCTGCCGTCCGCAGTCTTCACATCGTCTGCATAACAAACATAATTATTGTCACTGCCGTCAAGATTTACGCGGTAAACTTCTTCACGGAAAGGGTTTTTATAATAAATCGTATCTCCCCACTGTGCAATAAGTTCAATATTTATCCATGACGCGTCGCCCTTTACGACCAAATGTTGATCTGTTCCGTCTATGTTCATACAATAAATATCTTTTCCGTTATCTTGATTTACAAACAGAATTTTATCTGTCGGCGTTTGCTTTTTACAAATAAGCGAATTAATTTGATTTAAGGTCTTAACTTCACTTCCGTCACGGCTAATTCTCATCAAATTACCGTACCAAACACCGTTTTCGACAAACAGATAATCTCCGTAATAAAAACAGTTAAACGGATACAGCTTAACATCATTGTCACCCATGCTTAATTTTACAAGTGACGTTCCGTCAAGAGTAATTCCGTACATTATATTGTCATTATCCAAGTTGAAATATATGTAATCCTTGTACTTTTTAGGGTATCTGACCGAATTGTCCGTAAGTCGTTCAACGTCGCCGCTGTCAATATTCATACGATAAAGAACGCCGCTCTTTTTTCCGCCGTCCGATTCCTGATAATATATCCACCCATCATCAACGGCAATTTTATTGACCGTTTTATTGATAAGTTCCTCTTCACCCGATATGTCATTCGCTCGGTAAAGGTGTCTGTCATTTTTAGACAAATAGTAGACATTATTGTCATACATCTCAAGTTCACAGACGCTGTTGTCAGATAATTTCTGTCTGTTTGCACTGTTTTTGTCTACTGAATATAGCTTTTGATAGTCAGAATCGGATGCATAGTATACCGTACCGCTTTCGTTTATACGGCTGTCTATAACAACTCTGTTGTTTTCACCGTCCCAACCGACAGTTGCACCTAAAGTTTCGGAAACCGCTCTTACCGGAACATATGTTCTGTCATCAATTATTTTAGCAGGTACGTCAAGCTGAATTTGGTCAACCCAAATTGCCGAACCGTCTGAATTATATACTCCCGTACTCATAATTTGATTATCAACAGGCACGCATATAAATTCGCCGTTTCTCTCAGCCCAAACCGTTCTGCCGTTATTGTCCCACGACACATTTGCACCGAAAGCCTCAAATATCGCTCTCATCGGTACAAGTACACGTTCGTCAATATTCTTCGGATTAACGTCACATTCCAATTTTTCGCCGTCAATATATACTTCTATAACGTCATTAGCAAAAGCATTTACGCACGGCAACATAATTACTCCGCTTATCAAAAGTGCAATCAGTTTTTTCAAGATAATCGCTCCTTTATTACAGCATAAATATCATCATTTATATCTTCGACACTTCTTATTTTTCCGTTTTCAACACATGAAATATGTTTCCAGCCGAAACGTTTTGATACGTATACTGCATTATCATAGCTTTTTTGAAGATACGATATATCACTCTCGTGTATATCCTTTTTATCCCCACCGTTTGACTTGTTCGCCCTGTCTTTCATTAATTCTATACCGTACTTTGGCGGCATATCAAGAAATATCGTAACGTTCGGACGCGGAAGTCCGTAAACATTGTATTCAAGGTCGTCAAGCCACGTTAAAAACTTGTCTTTTTCTTCTTGATTTTCGATTTTGCTTGCTTGATGTATAAGATTTGACGACACATATCTGTCTGCTAAAATCAATGTACCGTTTTCGTAATCCTTTCCCCAATCGGTTTTATACGTCGCAAATCTGTCAGCCGCAAAAAACGTTGATGTGGCATACGCATTCACATCTGACGGCTTGTCGCCGAATTCACCGTTTAGGTACATCTTTACAAGTGTTGACGATGGGTTGTCATACGCCGGAAACGACACAGACTTTATTTTTAATTCGTTATTTTCAAGACGTTTTTTTAAAAGTTCCGTCTGTGTTTGCTTTCCGCTTGCGTCAACGCCGTCAATTGCTATAAGTATCCCCATAATTTCTCCTAAAATCAGTCTTGTTTGTATTTTTTTCCTTTTGCAATTACCGTTGCCGCAAATTTAGGCAATTCCATCATTCTTCCTATGCGCCAAGGTTCTTTGCAAAGTCTGTAAAACCATTCCATACCTGTTTTACAGAATATTTCAGGTGCGCGTTCAACTTTTCCGGCAAATACGTCAAGACTTCCGCCAATGCCCATCGCAACGCGTACTTTAAGTGCATCTCTGTTTCTTTCAATCCACTGTTCCTGCTTAGGTGCGCCTAAGCATACAAAAACAATATCCGCACCGGAATTGTTGATTTCCTCAACAATTTCAGCCTCTTCTTCCAGCTTGAAATATCCGTTTCTTGTACCGACAATATTAAGGTCGGTGTATTCTTCCAAAAGCTTTTTCTTTGCCTCTTCCGCAACACCCGGCTTACCTCCGAAAAGGAACAGCTTGTGGTCTGTGTAATTCATTTTTTGCAAAACCTGTCTTGCAATGTCATATCCTGCCGCACGTTCGCTTATAGGCTTTTTCAAAATCTTTGACGCATGCACAACGCCTATGCCGTCGGCAGTAAGCAAGTCAGCATTATTAAGAAGTTTACAAAATTTTTCGTCTTTGTATGCAAGCATAATTATTTCCGAATTAGGCGTGTATACCGCATGAAACTTATCTTCGTCCAAAAAACGCATAATGCAGTCAGTAGCCTGTGAAATGTTCACCATGTCAACGTGAACACCAAGTATGTTTACTTTATCCATGTTCTTCTCCTTGCTTTGAATATATTTTATTTGCCACCACTCCGTCACTTCGTGACACCTCTCCTCAAGGAGAGGCTTTTCGGCTCCCATTAAGGGGAGTCGTCGGCATTGCCGTCTGTGGGGTGGCTTTTTAGGCGACCTATGATCGCCACTACGAATATCTATTATCTGTTATCTATTTTTGTATACTCCTTACTGTGTACCATCGACTTATACGCCGGTCTGATAATTCTGCCGCAGCCGATAACTTCTTCAAGTCTATGTGCGCACCAGCCGACAATTCTTGAAATAGCGAAAAGCGGTGTATACATTTCGGTAGGTATGCCGAGCATTTTATAAACAAAGCCCGAATACATATCAACGTTCGCACACATAACCTTATGATTATTTTTAACTTCCGCAAATACACCCGGTGTAAGACGTTCAACACTGCAATACAGTTTAAATTCCTTTTCAAATTCAGGGTGATTTGAAACAAGCTGACCTGCTTTTTCTTTAAGCAAAATACATCTTGGGTCACTGTATGTATAAATAGCGTGTCCCATACCGTATATAAGTCCCGAACCGTCAAAAGCCTCTTTACGAAGAATTTTTGCAAGGAAGGCCTTAACCTCCTCATCATCTTCCCAGTGCTTAACGTTTGCCTTGATTTCTTCCATCATACCCATAACTTTTGCGTTTGCACCACCGTGCTTAGGGCCTTTAAGTGAGCCGATAGCCGCCGCAATAGCAGAATATGTATCAGTATCCGATGAAGAAACAACTCTTGTCGTAAATGCCGAGTTGTTACCGCCGCCGTGTTCAGCGTGTATCATAAGCAATACATCAAGCATTTCCGCTTCTTCACGAGTATATTTATTATCGGGTCTTATCATATAAAGCAGATTCTCAGCTGTTGACAATCTTGGCTGCGGTGTGTGAAGATACAGACTTTTTCCGTCATGATAATGGCTCTTTGCCTGATAGCCGTATGCCGCCATTACAGGAAGTCTTGCAATCAATTCTATTGACTGACGCAAGATATTACCCGTTGAAATATCATCCGGATTTGAGTCATACGAATAAGAGGCAAGTACGGAACGGGCAATTTTATTCATTATATTCTTACTAGGAGCTTTCAAAATCATATCTTCCGCAAAGCCTTCCGGCAATACACGAAGATTTCCGATAAGTCTTGAAAAATCGTCCAAAGTCTTTTTATCCGGAAGATGTCCGAATAACAGCAGATATGCTACTTCTTCAAAACCAAATCTCTTCTCTTTTTCACAGTTTTTAACTATATCTGTAAGGTCATAACCACGGTATCTCAAATGACCTTCCATAGGAATTTTTTCACCGTCATCAATATAGTAACCCAAAACCGCACCGACAGAAGTAAGTCCTGCCATTACACCTGTACCGTCATCGTTTCTCAAACCTCTTTTAACGCTGTACTGCTTAAAAAGTTCCTTTGAAAACGGCTGATACACATCTGATGCCTCTTCCTGAAATCTCTCTTGTAATCTCTTTTTATCCTCTTCCTTTAACATATCTCCACTTCCCTTCCGCTCCGCTATATCAGAGCTTGAAATTTATATCAGACTTATTTGATTGTCCTCTCCCCTTAAAATTCCTCCGGCTGCCGGAATATTTTTCGGTCTGTAATGCTCAATGTCCTCAACTGTGCATTGTTCTTTGTCTACAACCTTAACAACCTTTGCGTCTTTTTTACGCAACGTTATTACCTGTATACCCTGTGTACTCTTTGTCGCTTTAAGAGGAATTTTTTCCGTATTAACCAATAACACTCTGTTATTATCCGACATCAGAACAACATCTTTATCTTCATTAAGAAGTCTTATATCACATATCGGCGACTTATTTCCGTATGCACCGATAAGTTTTTTACGGTTTGTCTTAGTTTCATAATTTGAAAGCGCAACTTTCGCCATTTTACCGTTTTCAAACGTAAACAGCATTTCGCCCTTATAATCCGTTGTTACAACAGTATACACTATTTTTTCATCTTCTTCAAGTCCAAGTATTCCCGGCAGGTACTCGCCCATAGTGCTTACCTTTGCATCTGCAAGGTCATATGTTTTCATTTTATATGCAACGCACTTATTTGAGAAGAATATAAGTTCGGATTTATTTGTCGATTCCATTGTCTGAACAATTTCATCTGTTTCCTTTAATTTATGCTCCGTTGTGCTTGAACGAAGTGATACGGCTGAAATCTTCTTAATATAATTATCTCTTGTTACGAAAATTGTAAGCGGATAATCGTCTATATTTTCCGTTTCGTTATACTCCGTTATTTCCTCACCGCTGATTAAAGTCGTCTTTCTTTCCTGACCGTATTTCTTTGCGATTTTCTTTAACTGGTCTGCGATAATATTCTTAACCTCGTTATCGTCACCCAAAATACGGTTCAGTTCTTCAAGTTCCTCCATAAGTTTTTCAATCTCTGCGGTTCTGTTTATGATATATTCCTTGTTCAAACTGCGAAGTTTGATTTCCGCAATGTACTCCGCTTGAACTTCGTCAATGTCAAAGCCCTCCATAAGATTAGGAACCACATCGGTATCTTTTTCCGTATGACGAATTATTGCAATCGCTTTGTCAATATCAAGCAAAATCTTTTTAAGACCTGTTAAAAGGTGAAGTTTTTCGCTTTTTTTATCAATATCATATTTAATACCGTTTTTAACGCAGTTCATTCTGAACAGTATCCACTGCTGTAAAATCTGCTTAACGCCCAAAACCATAGGTCTTGCATTAATCAAGATATTGAAATTACAGCTAAAACTGTCCTCAAGCGGTGTCAGCTTATAAAGCTTTGTCATAAGCATATCGGGATCAACGCCGCGTTTTAAATCAAGTGCGATTTGAAAACCGTCAAGACCTGTTTCGTCACGTGCGTCTGAAATTTCTTTCAGTTTGTTCGCTTTTACAAGCTCCATAATCTTGCCGATTATCGCTTCGACTGTTGTTGTATAAGGAATTTCGTTGATTTCGATACAGTTATTTGCCTTGTCGTAAGTATATTTTGCACGAAGTTTAAAACTTCCGCGGCCTGTTTCGTAAATCTTACGCATTTCGCTTTCAGAGTAAATAAGGTCCGCTCCCATTGAAAAGTCAGGTGCAGGCATATATTTAATCACGTCCGCGTTTTCGTTTTTCATACAAGCGATAGTTGCGTCACAAACTTCTTTAAGATTGAATGAACAAATATTACTTGCCATACCTACGGCAATACCTTGATTTGGATTTATAAGAATATTCGGAAACGCAACCGGCAAAAGCGTCGGTTCTTTCATTTCACCGTCATAACTGTCTATAAACTCAACCGTATTCTTATTAATATCCTTAAACAGTTCCGCACATATCGGATCAAGTCTTACCTCCGTATATCTTGACGCCGCATATGCCATATCTCTCGAATACTGCTTACCGAAGTTACCCTGCGACTCGACAAGCGGGTGCAAAAGTGCCTCGTTACCGCGTGTCAAACGTACCATTGTTTCATATATGGCACTGTCACCGTGAGGGTTTAATTTCATTGTCTGTCCGACTACGTTAGCCGATTTTGTAAGTTTTCCTCCCAAAAGTCCCATTGTATACATTGTGTACAAAAGTTTTCTGTGAGCAGGCTTAAGTCCGTCTATTTCGGGAATTGCTCTCGATACGATAACACTCATCGCATAGGGCATATAGTTCTGCTCAAGTGTTTCGGTAATGGGCTGCTCGTCTATCGGAGCATATATAATCTCTTTTTCTTCTACTTTCTTTTTCTTCCTTGCCATAAAATTCTCCTATCCTTTATGATAAGTCAAGCATTTCCATATATTTTCCGCCGTTGTCGGCAATGTATTCTTTTCTGTCCGTAATATTATCGCCAAGCAATACGTCAAACATTCTCGATGTGCTTTCCGCATTTTCCGGCGTTACTCTTATAAGTCGTCTTGTTGACGGGTGCATTGTCGTAAGACTCATCATATCAGGCTCGTTTTCACCAAGACCTTTTGAACGTTTAATATCGTATTCGTCACGTTCTTTCGACAATCCGTCCTCTGTAAATTTCTTTAATATTTCTTCCTTTTCGCCGTCTGTATACGCAAAATGTTTTTCACCCTTACGCTTTGTCTTTGTAATCGTTATTTCGTAAAGCGGTGATTCGGCAATATACACCTTGCCTTTTTCGATAAGTGTAGGCATAAGGCGGTATATCATTGTAAGAACAAGCGTTCTGATTTGGAAACCGTCAACGTCGGCATCTGTACAGATGATAACCTTGTCCCAACGCAAATTGTCAAGATTAAAACTTTCAATATTTTTATTATGAGCAGACTTAATCTCCACACCGCAGCCAAGCACTTTTACAAGGTCGGTTATAATATCGCTCTTAAAAATTCTCGGATAATCGGCTTTCAGACAATTCAGTATCTTACCTCTAATCGGCATAATCGCCTGAAACATCGGGTCACGCGCCAATTTACACGAACCTAAAGCCGAGTCGCCCTCCACTATATAAACTTCACGCTGTGAAACGTCCTTACTTCTGCAATCAACGAACTTTTCAACTCTGTTCGTTATATCCATTGTACCCGTAAGTTTCTTTTTTATATCAATTCTTGCCTTTTCGGCATTTTCACGGCTCTTTTTATTGACAAGAACTTGATTTGCGATTTTTTCGGCGTCTGTTTTGTTTTCTATAAAGTAAACTTCAAGCTGTTGACGTAAGAATTCCGTCATTGCGTCTTGAATAAACTTGTTGTTTATCGCTTTTTTTGTTTGGTTTTCGTAACTTGTCTGAGTTGAGAATGAGTTTATAACAAGTGCCAAACAGTCCGCTACGTCCGCAAATGTTATTTTTGAATCGTTTTTATTATATTTGTCATTCTGTTTCAAATATCTGTCAATCGCATATACGAATGCGTTTCTTACCGCCTTATCGGGTGAACCGCCGTGTTCAAGGTAACTTGAATTGTGATAATATTCAAGCATATTGACTTTGTTTGAGAAACAGAATGCAACTTGCATTTTCATTCTGTAATCCTCTTTGTCCGCCCTGTCACGTCCCTCACGTTCCATTTCCCACGTTTCAACAGTTGTAAAGCTATCATCGCCGACAGTTTCTTTAACATAGTCAACAATACCGTTCTCGTAATAATACTCGAACATTTCCATACCTGTTTCGGTTTCGTTGTAAAGAACGAATTTCAAGCCTGCATTAACCATAGCCTGCTTGTTTAAAACGTCTTGGAAAAATTCAATCGGTATATTTATATCGGTAAAAACTTCTGTGTCAGGTTTCCATTTTTGTACCGTTCCCGTCTGAACGCTTCTTGTTTCAGACTTTTGAAGTCCTCCGACGTTTTCGCCTTTTTCAAAATGCAATGTATACTGCGTTTTGTCACGCACAACGGTTACATCCATATATTCACTGCTGTACTGTGTTGCACACGCGCCAAGACCGTTAAGACCCAAACTGTACTCATACATTCCGCCTTTATTGTTGTCATACTTACCGCCCGCGTACAATTCACAATATACAAGCTCCCAGTTAAATCTGCCCTCGCCCTCGTTATAGTCAAGAGGTATTCCGCGGCCGTGGTCCTTTACTTCTATGGATCTATCCATAAAACGCGTAACTTCTATTAAACTTCCGTAGCCCTCACGAGCTTCATCTATTGAATTTGATAATATTTCAAAAAAAGAATGTTCACAGCCTTCAAGACCGTCTGAACCGAATATTACAGCAGGACGCTTTCTTACTCTGTCCGCACCCTTTAGACTTGTTATGCTGTCATTTCCGTATTCCTGTTTCTTTTTCGGCATAAACTAACCGTCCTTTCGTGTATTTTCGCTTTCAGCTATAAAAATACTATTATATCTTATTAATTATACTACTATATAGGTTGTTTTGTCAAACGCCGTAAGGCAACATTTAGATTAAATGAATGTTACACACTTCTTTATTATTTGTTCAACATTGATAAAACAACCAAATGATTACAGAGAAAATGATACATTGCGTAAAAAAATTATTTTCCTATTGTTTTACGACATTTTTTATGCTAAAATTATACTGTATATACAATGTATATACAGTTTATTAATACATTAATTTTAACGATTTGAGGTTTTAACTATGAATACCGCATATATATATCTTCAGCTGTATAAACTTTTTGACGACGTAACGCCTGTTCCGGTTGACTGCGGTCAGCTTTGTGACAAGGCTTGCTGTAAAGGTGACGACAGCGGAATGTTTCTTTTTCCTGGCGAAAAAGAAGTTTTTAATCTGTTAAATCCCGATTGGGTACGAATTGAAAAGACAGACTTCACATATGATTATAACGGAAAAACATATACCACGCCTATAGCTATGTGTCAAGGTTATTGTGACAGATATCAACGTCCGTTAGCCTGTCGGATTTTTCCGCTTACACCGTATCTTGACAAAAACGGTCATATGGATATTATCGTTGACCCACGTGCAAAAGGCGTCTGTCCTATGGCTAAAGGTTTTTACCTTGAAGATTTTGACGCGGTTTTCATTAAAAATATTAAAAAGGCATTTTCTTTACTTATGAAAAACAAGCAATTTAAAGCCTTTATGGTTGAATATTCAAAATACTTAGATGAATTTAAGCGTTTTTATAAATAATTAAACAGTATTCAGAAAGGATATAATTGTAATGCAGGAAAATAACAACGAGAATGAGAAAACTCTAAACGAAAATGACGTAAACGATATAATGCAAAATTCCGAAAATACAGAAACAAATGATACAGAAGAAACATATGTTACTCCTGTCAGTGAAGAAAACGTTTCCGAAAGCGAATTGACGGAAAATAACGAGTCTGATGTTTCCAATACAATCAGTGAAGAAGAAACAGCCGATAATTACAGTTTTGACGATGAGGAAGACGATTTTGCAATTTCTCCCGAAGAAAATGACGAAACAGCTCCGTCTGAGCAAGACGACAATGCAGACGACGATACAGAAACAGATATTGAAAAAGAACAGAGAAAAGCTGAACTTACAAAAAAAATCAAAGCAGGATTAAAAAAAGCGGCTGTTCCCGCTTTAATCGCAGTTATCGTACTGATTTGTACTTTCATTGCATTTTTCATATATTCCCTTTCTACTATAGAAGAAGATAAGGTTATGAAAAATGTGTACATAGAGCAGTTGGACGTTGGCGGTCTTACATATGACGAGGCACTTGATTCAATAAACGCAACATATCTTTTACAGAATACTGCAATCACATTGACTTCAAACGGTCAGACATACGAAATAAACGGCTCAGACATCGGACTTACAGCAGTTGCGGAAGATACCGCAAAAAAGGCTTTCGATTACTGCAAATCGGACAGCACATTAAAAAATGCATTTGCCGCTATTGAACTTATGTTCAAGCCACACATAATCGTTCCTGCCGTACAAGTCGATACCGAACAGCTTGACGCAAAGCTTAACGAATTCGGTAACATTGCACTTGGCGAAAGAAAACAGCATTACGTTGAATTTAACGACGACGGTACACTTACAATATATTCCGGTAAGACAGGTTATAATTTAGACCCATCAACCGCCGAGCAAGAAGTTATTACCGCTCTTAGCAATGAAATTTTTAATAACATCGCGGTAACATTCACTTCTGCCCCACCGGACGAAATGACTGTTGAATCACTTGACGCACTTGTATACAAAGACCCGACAGACGCAAGATACGAAGTCAACGGAAATGATGTAAACATAGTTGCAGGCGATACGGGACGTTACATAAATAAAGATGAGGCTGCAGCAATTATAGGAAATGTATACGAAGGCTGTGAACCTGTCACATTGCCGTTCTACGTTTCATATCCGACCGTTGACGAAAACACATTAAGAGAAAAATTATTTTCGGCAACATTGAGCAGTTATTCAACATCATACGGCGGTTCGACCGCAAACAGATGTGCCAACGTTGCAAGAGCGGCAAGCCTTATAAACGGCAAAGTCATCGCACCCGGTGATGTATTTTCATTCAACGACACAGTCGGTCACCGCACAATCGAAAACGGTTTCTCTACCGCAAAAGAATACGTTGACGGCAAGAGTGTTGACGGTATCGGCGGCGGTACTTGCCAAGTCAGCAGTACCCTTTATTCGGCGGTATTGTATGCCGACCTTTCGATTGTTGAACGTCTTAACCATATGATGACCGTAGGTTATATTCCGCTCGGTCAGGACGCAACCGTTTCGGACGGCGGAGTTGATTTCAAATTTAAAAACAACACCGACTATCCGATTAAAGTTTCGGCTTACACAAGCGGTGCAACAATCACTGTAAGCATTATCGGTACTGATTGGGAACCTCACAGAGAAGTTAAAATTTCAAGCACTTCTTCAACTTCCGGCAAAAATACCGTTGTTCATTCAACAAGATATGTATATGCCAACGGTGAGCTTATCTCAACCGATACGCTTAATACAAGTACATATATGCCGCACGAGCCATAATGCAAATTGCATAAATGAAAATAATATAAAACTTAATATTTTTTCATTTTACCCCTTGCAAACATTTTTAAATTATGGTATTATAATATTAATCTTACAGCAAAGACGTTGTATAACAGAGCGAAAGCTCTGTTATATTACGTCTTTTTTTGTATAATAAAAACATTATACAAAAACAAAATATTTAAAGAACGGAGAATTGATATGTTTAACTCAGATTTGACAAAGCATCTCGCAGAGCTTTCAAAGCTTGAATTTACAGATGAAGAGCTTGAACAAATGACGGCTGATATGACAAATATCATAGCTATCATGGATAAAGTATGTGAATTTGATACATCAAAGCCTGCCTATGCACTTGATGCGGTTGACTATAAAGATTTAAGGGCGGACGAACATCGAAATTCGTACCCTACCGAAGAAATTGTTAAGAATGCGAAGAATGTTAAAAATAACAGTTTCGTAGTTCCTAAAGTAGTTTAACAGTCAAGAGAAAGGATTTGATTAACGTGGCTTTAAAAAAACTGAGAGAAATGCTTGACAGTAAGGAGATCAGTGCGGTTGAACTTACCGAGCAATATCTTGACAGAATAGAAAAATCAGATAAAGAAATAAACAGTTATATAACAGTGTGCAAAGAAAACGCACTTGCGGACGCAAAGAAAGCACAGGAAGTTATCGACAGTGGCAACAGCGGTGCATTTACGGGATTGCCTATTTCGGTTAAAGATAACATATGTACACTCGGTGTCAAGACAACCTGTGCATCACATATGCTTGATGACTTCATTCCTCCGTATAACGCAACGGTAATGGAAAAATTAAAGAAAGACAACATCGTTATGCTCGGCAAAACAAATATGGACGAATTTGCAATGGGCGGTTCATCTCAAACATCATATTTCGGCGGTGTTAAAAACCCTTACGACTTAACTCGTGTTACAGGCGGTTCTTCCGGCGGTGCCGCAGCAAGCGTAAGTGCCGACCTTTGTGCCGCCGCACTCGGTTCGGATACAGGCGGTTCTGTTCGTCAGCCTGCTTCATTCTGCGGTGTTACAGGTCTTAAACCGACATACGGCACTGTTTCAAGATGGGGACTTATCGCATTTGCATCTTCACTTGACCAAATCGGTGTTATCGCAAAGTCTGCCGAAGACACAGGCTATATGCTTGAGGGCATTTACGGCTATGATGAAAATGATGCCACATCAAGTAAAAAATCAGAGGGCAACTATAATTCACTTATCGGAAGTGATGTAAGCAAATTAAAAATCGGTGTACCGAAAGAATTTTTCGGTGACGGTCTAAATGACGAAGTTAAAACAGCCGTTTTAAATGCCGTTGAATATTACAAAAAACTTGGCTGTGAAATAGTTGACGTTTCACTTCCGAGTCTTGAATATGCGGTTTCGGCTTACTACCTAATTTCATCAGCCGAGGCGGCAAGCAACCTTTCACGTTTTGACGGTATCAAATACGGTCTTAGAAGCGGTCTTGGTGAAGACTTTAACGACCTTATTAAAAATTCACGCCGTGAGGGATTCGGTCAAGAGGTTAAAAGAAGAATTATGCTTGGCAACTACGCACTATGTTCGGGTTACTATGACGCATATTATAAAAACGCAACGCGTATAAGAACGCAAATAAGAAACGAATATGCCGATATATTCAGCAAGTGCGATGTTATGCTTACACCGACCGCACCGACTACGGCTTATAAAATCGGTGAACAGGAAAACGATCCCGTTAAAATGTATCTTGCCGATATTTATACAGTAACCGTAAACATTGCCGGACTTCCCGCAATTTCCACAACCTGCGGTTACGATTCAAAAGGTTTGCCTATCGGTATGAGCCTTATCGGAAAAGCATTTGACGAAAAGACAATAATAGCAGTATGCGACAGATTTGAAAAAGACTTTGAAAGGAAGGAGATTGTACTATGAGATACCAACCCGTAATAGGACTTGAAATTCACGCGGAATTATTGACAGATTCAAAAGTATTCTGTACTTGTCAGAATGAATTCGGCGGCAGCGAAAACACTCGTGTATGTCCAAGATGTTCGGGACTTCCGGGTACACTTCCCCTTTTAAATCAAGGTGCGGTAAGGCTTGCCGCAAAGGCAGGTTTTGCACTTGACTGTACCGTAAATAATTACAGTGCATTCGACAGAAAGAATTATTTTTATCCCGACTTACCTAAAGCATATCAGATAACACAATTTGACCACCCGATCTGTACAGGCGGTTATATAACCGTCACAGGCGGTAAGGACATCAGAATTAACCACATTCACATTGAGGAGGACGCGGGTAAGCTTGTGCATGACGATTATGAGGGCATTTCAATAGCTGACTATAACCGTTGCGGTGTACCGCTTATTGAAATCGTAACAGAGCCGGACTTCCGTTCAATCGAAGAAGTTCAAGACTTTGTTGAAAAACTTGCTTTGCGTTTAAAGTATGCAGGCGTGTGTGACGCAAAAATGGAGCAAGGCTCAATGCGTGTTGATGTTAATATTTCAATTATGCCTGTCGGCTCAACCGAATTCGGTACCCGTGCCGAACTTAAAAATCTGAACTCATTAAAAGCAATCGGTCGTGCGATTGAATATGAAATAAACCGTCAAGCGGAAATTCTTGATAACGGCGGTACTGTTATTCAGGAAACAAGACGTTACAACGACAACCACGGCGATACAAAGGCATTACGTTCAAAAGAGGATGCACACGATTATCGTTACTTCCCTGAGCCGGATATTCCTCCGGTATTCCTATCGGACGAAGAAATTGAGGACATAAGAAAGTCAATGCCGGAAATGCCGCAAGACCGTTTTGTACGTTATACGGAAAAGTACGGACTTCCGACAGATGACGCTAATCTTATTATATCAAGCAAGGAATTTTCGGATTTTTATGATGAGTCTGTAAAAATAAATCCGGACTACAAACAAATTTCTAATCTGATGCTTGTTGAACTTAACAGAAACCTTAACGATTCCGAAAAGACTATTTCAGATATAACATTCTCCCCTGCCGATTTGGCAGAACTCGTTAAAATGTCAACAGACGGCGTTGTTTCCAAAAATGCCGCCAAGGATATTTTGAAGATTATGTTCAATAACGGCGGTAAGCCTATTGATATTGCTAAAGAAAACGGCTTTATTATGGACAATGACACATCGGGTCTTGAAGAAATTATTGATAAAATTATAGCTGAAAACGCAGACAGTGTTGAAAGCTACAAAAACGGTAATCAAAAGATTTTCGGTTTCCTTATGGGACAAGTGGTACGCACAGCGGGTAAAGGTGCAAACCCTAAACTTGCTAAGGACTTATTGACTGAAAAATTAAAATAAAGGTGGAATTAATATGCAGAAAATAGATGGTTCACAGCTTATAAGCGAAATCACTCTTGACGATTTGCAAAAAGCTGTCGGCGGTTCAATAAGCTTTTGTGCTTGCGTGCATAAGCTTAGAAAAATGAGCGGTTTCTCATTTGTAATACTTCGTACGGGAAGATATATTCTTCAATCCGTTTATTCAAAGGATAAATGTACAGGCGATTTTGACTCACTTTGTGAGGGTGCTTATATCAAAATCACAGGTGACGTAAAAGAAGAAAAACGTGCTAATCACGGCTATGAAATAACTCTTTCTTCGTTTGAAATACTTTCAAAACCTGCAGAGGAATACCCTCTTCACGTTTCAAGCAAAAAGCTTGGCTGTTCAATCGAAACTTCAATGGCACACAGAAGTGTCTCACTTCGTCACCCTGAACAGAGAGCGGTATTTAAAATTGCAGAGGGCGTTGTGTCGGCATTTCGTGAATTTATGTTAAACAATAACTTTACCGAAATACATTCACCAAAAATCGTTGCGGCAGGTGCTGAGGGCGGTGCTAATATATTCAAATTGAAATACTTTGATAAAGACGCATATCTTGCACAAAGTCCGCAGTTCTACAAACAGACTTGCGTAGCATTCTTTGACAGAGTGTTTGAAATTGCTCCTGTTTACAGAGCCGAAAAACACAACTCTACACGTCATTTGAACGAATATATCGGACTTGATTTTGAAATGGGATTTATCAACGATATGCATGATGTTATGGCTATGGAAACGGCTATGCTTAAATATGTTGTTGAGTATTTGCCGAAACATTACAGTGACGAGTTGGAGCTTTTAGGTGCAACATTGCCTGTTATCAATGAAATCCCTTCAGTAACATTCTTTGAGGCACTTGATATTCTCGGCAAGTCACATAATCAATTTGACCTTGATCCTACAGATGAAGTTAAATTGTGCGAATACGCAAAAGAGAATTATGACAGTGAATTTATATTCGTTGAAAAGTTCCCGGGATTAAAACGTCCGTTCTATGCAATGGATTCGGCAGACGACCCTAAACTTGCTGAAAGTTTTGACTTGCTTTTCAGAGGTCTTGAAATCACAACAGGCGGTCAGAGAATTCACGATTATAACGAACTTCTTGAAAAAATGAAACGTTATCATATGGAGGAGGGCGACCTCGGTGCATATACCGATATATTTAAGTACGGTATGCCACCGCACGGCGGACTTGGTATCGGTCTTGAACGTGTCGTTATGAAAATGCTTGGTCTTGCAAATATCCGTGAGGCAAGCTTGTTCCCAAGAGATATTCACCACCTCGATCCGTGATGATATGATTATTTAATGTACTTTCGTAGGGGCGACCATTGGTCGCCCTTTTATTTTGCTCATTTGCCACACCTCTGCCGTTTCACGACTGCTCCCCTCAAGTGGCATACAGCAGTGGCAATATTACACATTAATTTTTAAAACTCCAAAATTTTTGTTTTTTTTATCAATTATGGATAAATCAAAAAAACAATGCAAATAATATTTAACACAAATATAAATTTATTTTGGAGGAAAAGCGATGAAAGCAACAGGAATTGTAAGAAGAATAGATGATCTCGGAAGAGTTGTTATTCCAAAGGAAATACGACGCACTATGCGAATCAGAGAGGGCGATCCTCTTGAAATTTATACAGAAAAAGACGGTGAGGTTATTTTCAAAAAATACTCCCCAATCGGCGAGCTTGGTGACTTTGCCGCAAATTATGTTGAAACACTTGCCAAAGCAAGCGGACACGGTGCTTGTATAACCGACCGTGACAATGTCATTGCAGTATCAGGATTACCGAAGAAAGAGCTTATCGAAAAGCCTGTAAGCAGTGAGCTTGAAAATGTAATGAACGAAAAAATCATTGTAAGCTACAAAGACGGCAAACCTGTTTCAGTCGCTGACGGTGTTGAAAAATACAACGCGGGCGTTGTTGTTCCGATAGTATCGGAGGGTGACACGATCGGCTCTGTTTTGTTCATTTTAAAAGAGGGTGAAACTGCGTCTGAAGTCGAAGAAAAATTAGCAGAATCCGCCGCCGGTTTTTTAGGCAAGCATATGGAAGGCTGAAAAGGTTGCATGCAATGTAAAAGGTGACTGCAAAAATGCAGTCACCTTTTATTTATCTTCTTCGTTTATCAAATTTACGTCGTTTTTTAAACTTTTCACGTTCTTCATAACGTCTGTGTTGTTCTGTCCTTCTATGCTGTTTTGCCTTATATATTTCATTCTTCTTTTTCTTTTTCGGTGCAAGATACTTAAATATACCTTTCCCCTCAAATTTCTTTGTTTTACCGAGATACAATACAACCGCTATTGCCGCCAAGCAAAGTACCGCTACTATGCTCACAATCGCAACTGCCGCTCCTCCGCTCTTTCTGTCGTGATGTCCCTTTTCCTGCGGAAGTGCTTCATTCGGTTCAAATGACGGCATTGGTCCAGGCATCTCAACCGGTCCTACAAGTGCCGGCTTTTTTGTCGGTCTTGGTGTCAGGGACGGCTTTGGTGATGATGATTCCATAGGCGAAGCCGTTTTTGTCGGTTTCATTGTTCCCGTCACCTTAGTCGTTGTCTTTGGTTTTGTTGTCGTTTTAGGCTTTGTTGTTGTTTTCGGTTTCGTAGTTGTCTTTGTTGTCGTATTTGATTTTGATGTACTTGATGATGTCTTATTTGACGTATTGTTTGAAGATTGTGCTTTCGTCGGTGCAGGTGTTTCAAACACAACCGAATCATTCACGTCAAAATTAAAGAATGTCGCTTTATTCTGCAACTTTCTCAAATGGCTTGTAAGTGCGCACACTGCCAAAGATGTTGCCTCACTGTTACTCTTTCCCTTACCGGTCGAAAATCCACCGTCTTTTTGCTGATACTGCATTAAGCCGTCTACCGCACTGCCGTTTTTAGCAACAAATCTGCCGTCACTGTCAGCATTAACACCCAACGTATCAAGTGCGATAACAGTCATTGCCGTTGATTCAAGGTCACCCCAATCACCGTCTTTGTCCTGTTCTGCCGACAAATAATTAAGTGCGTCCTCAACCGCGTCTTTAGGGCTTAAATCAAGCACATAACCCGTCTGATTTTGCGTTATCGTATACGCACCGCTTGTTTCATAATAAGGTGCAAGCGCCGTAACTGCAACTGCGGTACTGTACACGCTGTCATCAAAACTGCCGTTCGTATTTTGATGTGACAATATCCCTGCAAGTATATCGTTTCTGTTTGACAATGCCCATTCAGGAGTTTCAAAACTCTTTGAATCAAGAGCAATAAGTCCCCACGAATATCCGTTTACACCCTCTTTTCCGAGTGGTGAAACATTATCTCTGTAATAAATACCGTCCGCAACCAAGTCACGTCCGCCGACATTTCTCGGATCACCGCCCGACGCTATCGTTGCAAGCACTGTTCTTTGCATAGACGAGGCATTATGTTCTTCGCCGTAACCTGCCGCAACTCCGTCAAGGCCCGCCAAATATCTGCTGTAATCATAGTTTTTACCCATTCGGTTCAAAGCCATAATATAAAAATCAGAACTGTATGATCCGATTCCGTAAAACGGACTGTCCTTATCAGCTTTCCATTCTATTGCTTTTTCTATAGCACTTTTTATGTCGCTTTCACTTGTTTCCGCATTGACGCACACTGTCGGAAACAGCATTGAAGTACATAAAACAACCGCCATGATTTTTTTCTTCATATTAAAAATCCCTTCTGACTTTAAATACTCTATATCAGTTTATCATTATACCATACATTACTAACAGTTTTCAACCATTATTCTTTACAAAATTCATTATATTTTCGTTACAAATTTTATCGTCATATTAAACTAAATTCACTGTTATTTAATTATCAATTTTAACCAATTTATGATATGATAAAATTTAAGGGAGAATTGGAGGTATTTTTATGAAAAAACTTTTATGCACGGTACTTTCGACAGTGCTTGCTATGTCATCGGCAGCTGCTTTAAATATGTCTGCGTATGCTGACAGTGCAAACACGCAACAGGTAAGCTACAACTATTGGTATAATTCTTCTACAGGATATACCGATGAAAATGCGCACACACGTCAAATGGAAAAACTTGACCGCGGTCTTATCGCAATAAAAACAGACGGCGGTGTATATTTAAGTTGGCGATTATTTGACAGTGAGGACAACATTTTCGGCAGTGCCGATAAAAATGTGTCATTTAATGTATATCGTGACGGCAAAAAAATAAGCGAAGTCGCAACCAAAACAAATTATGTTGATTCAACCGTTGGTACAAATTACAGTGTTGCACCTGTTATAAACGGTGTTGAAGGAGAAAAATGCAATCCGGTAACGGTATACAATAACAGTTATTTTGATATACCGCTTTTAAAACCTGATGATGAAACAATTTATGACCCATCAGGCAATGAGCTTGCTACATATTCATTCTTCCCTGCCGACTGTTCAACGGGTGACGTTGACGGCGACGGAGAGTACGAAATAATCGTGAAATGGACATCTTCCGAACATGACGTCGGTTCGCCTGGTGACCCTGCATATTCCGGCACGGTACATCTTGCCGCATACAAATTAGACGGTACAAAGCTTTGGAAGAACGATATTGCACTCGGTAAAAACGTATATTCAAGTGCACACACAGTTCAGTTCCTTGTATACGACTTTGACGGCGACGGCAAATCTGAAGTAATGTGTCAAACTTCACTCGGTTCAAAGGACGGACAAGGCAAATATGTTTCAAATGCCGCACAAACCGATGAAGAAATTAAAGCAATAACAGATGAAGAAAATTCAACTGCCGATTACAGAGGTTACGGCAGAATTACCGAAGGTAAAGAATTTTTGACAGTATTCAACGGTGAAACAGGTGTCGCAATGGACACTATTAATCTTCCGACAACTCGCGGAAGTGAAAACGGTGTAGATTACGGCGACGATTTCGGTAACCGTTCAAATCGTTTTGTATCCGACATTGCCTATCTTGACGGTGAAAAGCCGTATGCGATATATTTAAGGGGCTACTATTTCGGCAGAAACGGCAAACAGCGTACAAGTATTGCCGGTATAAGCTGGGACGGTACAGCTTTATCCCCTACTTATCGTTTTGATACGCAAAAAGGTCAAGAGGGATATTACGACGGTGCTTATCAATATGTCGGAAACGGCAACCACAACTGTACCGTTGCCGATGTGGATAATGACGGCAAAGACGAATTTATCACAGGCGCATTGTGTATGGAAGTCAATGACGACAACGAATTCCGTCCTAAATGGTGTACATATTTACAGCACGGTGACGCACTTCATATAGGAAACTACGACCCTACACATACCGGTTTTGAATTTTTCACAGTCCACGAGGACAGCGGAACAAACAGCCTTAGCGGTAATGACATAACTCTGGATTTCGGTATGTCTGTTATTGACGCCGAAACAGGCAATATTATGTTCCACGAAGGTGCGTCCGATGACACAGGTCGCGGTGTTATGGCGAATGTCGGTGCCGGCGGATACTATCAAATTTGGAGTGCAAAAAACTCTGCAAGACAATCAAACGGCGGCACTGATTTCACAACTGCCACTTCACTTACAGGCAGAAATACACCTTCAATGAATTTCCGTATTTTCTGGGACGGCGATTTATATGACAACTTGCTTGACGGTGCAAATATCACCGATTGGAACGGCCGTAATATGAGCAATATATTCAGTGCCGGAAATTATGATTGTGTTTCAATCAACGGTACAAAGGCAAATCCGTCACTTCAAGCCGACCTTTTCGGTGACTGGAGAGAAGAAGTTGTCTACCCTACCAGTGACGGAACGGCTCTTAGAGTATTCTCAACAACCGATACGACAGATTATAAAATCAAAACACTTATGCAAGACCCTGTATACCGCAGCGGTGTTGCGGCGGAGCAAACGGCGTACAACCAGCCTCCGCATGTCGGTTTCTATATGGGTAAAGAAGTGTTTGACACAAGAACACTTACAAGCATAGCCGTAACAACACAACCTACAAAAACTTCATACGTTCCGGGCGAATCGTTTGACAGAACAGGTATGGTTGTAAAGGCTAATTATTCGGACGGTACTTCGGAGGAAATAAACACTTATACGGTTTCCGAAATCGACAAAGATATAATCGGCGAACAGACACTTACTGTTTCGTACTTAGGTAAAACGACCGATTTGAAAATAACGGTAAAATCTGTTTCAAGAATTACTGCACAGACTTCAAAATCAACATACTATCTCGGTGAAAATATCGACAAAAACACAATTACAGTTACAGCATATTACTCTGACGGTACTTCATCGGTGCTAAACTCAAACGAATTTGAAGTGACAGGTTTCGGAAACACGCTTGGTAAACAAACTCTTACAGTAACGTATTTAGACAAAACCGCATATTTAACAATTCAGTTATTGGACGCAAACATTGCCGCGCTTAATAAACTGTATGAAACATCAAGCACAACATCAGAATTAACAACGGCACAAATAGGCAGTTATGCGGGTGACTTCACGCTCGAACATACAGTGAAAATCAACTCAATCCCTGCAAACGGTAACACAGACAAAAACAATGCGGCAGGATTTTTCGTAAGATTTATGGCTGACAAGCAAACAGGCGGCGGCTGGTATCTTACAAAAAAATCTGATACTGAATTGAATGTTGCATGGAAAAACACAAGAGCGTCTTCCGTAGGCACAATCAAGCTTGGCGAAACATATACTTTCCGCTACAACTTTACAAATGTCGGCAACGGAAACGGTGCGACTGTTACGTTGACTGTTATTGATTCAACAGGTAATACGGTTGCCTCGGCGAGTGACCTTAACCTTAGAAACTTCTCCGACACAGCAACCGGTAGGACTTCACCTATCACATACGTTCAGATTTATAATCAAGCAAACGCAAACTCAACATCAAGTGTTGAATTTGCAAATGCAAGATATTACACTACAAGCGAAATAACCGTAAACGGTCAGAATGTCGCTTTAAACATCGGTTGCCTGACAGATATGAAAGGATATGCCGCAAAATATTCAAACGGTATTTTGACAGACTTAGTCGATATTACGCCTACAACAACAGGACAATCTACTGGTTTACTTCAATTTGAACCTGATAAAGTGTTTATTTGGAACGATATGACTCCTGTTGATTTTTGGCAAAAAACAGAATAATTAAATCAAAAGGTGTTGCAATATGCAACACCTTTTTGATTTATAAATACATATTAATTATCAATAACTTCCTTAGCCATATCAATAAGTCCCTGCTTATCAAGCGGTGAATCTATTGCCGTAATATTGTAATAAATTCCGTCCTGTTCCCACTCAACGCCTTGCACTTGTGAAATTTCAACCTTCTCCGCGCCGTAGCTGAATACATATTTACCGCTTTCTTCGTCTTTCATATCCTGTTCAGTCTGCTGATAATCAGCCGGAACAACCTTATTTACATACGATATATATGCTATTGCTATGCCGTTATAATCGCTTATTTCGCTGTTTCCTTGGTCTTTATGGCTGTCCGCGTAAGTGTCAGCACGTAACATAACTTTGTCACCGTCTTTTTCATAATCAGCCATAAACGATTTATACTTTTCTTCTGTTCCGTTTTCTTCGTCAACATACTTATTTTTTCCGTTATGTCCGCCTTTAAATGTATAGCCGTTTGAAAATTGTTCAACAATCTTCGGTGAAAAGCCCACATTTTTATTAAGTGTTTCCGTAACGGGAATGGTTGTATAATCAGGCTTTGTTGATGTACTTCCCATAACATAATTGACTGCACCTTTTGACGCAAATGCCACTGTGCCGACAGCCAATACTGCCGCCGCAATAATGATACTCTTTTTAAAAGATACTTTTTTCATTTTTACATTCTCCTTTTCAAAACTATCCAACGTCATACAAAGTTTATTATGAAAATTTTCACTCGGTTTCGGAAAGGCATTTTTCCAATCATATTTATTCATCTTCAAGTTCCTCCTTTAAATTTTTACGACCGATATGCAAACGGCTTTTAACCGTTCCGACAGGAATTTTTAATATATTTCCTACTTCTTCGACAGAATAACCTTCTATATAGTGTAGCATTATTACTATTCTGATTTTGGGTTTCAGCTTTTTAACCGCATTATAAAGCTCGGTGTAGTTTGAATTGTCCTTATATTCAAAACTGTTGTTACAGTCCTCTATCGAAACAACTCTTTTATATTCACGCAACTTTTTATAACATTCGTTTATTAAAATTCTTATAAGCCACGTTTTGAAATACTTTTCCTCTTTAAGAGTGTGTATTTTCGTATATGCCTTTAAAACAGCCTCCGAAACAACATCTTCACAGTCACTTTCACTTTTAAGCATACCCTTTGCAATATGGTACATTGTATTTTCAGATTTCAGAACTTCTTGTGTAAATTTTTCTCTGTCCATTGAATTTTACCTTTCTGTATAAACATCAGCGCTTTTTGTTTGTACATCAGTTAGATAATATTGGGCGGCATTTGGTTCATTTTTATTCTAAAAACACAATAAAAATCTGATTATCCGCTAAAATACAGTATCTATCAGCATTTTCAAGGAAACAAACACATCAATTTACTACTTATTTA
>OLPT01000180.1_pt1 | contig 53144 bp, 47 predicted proteins | sample 1673051 | NCBI WGS metagenome assembly OLPT01 (sample SAMEA3136750, study PRJEB25190) | human gut metagenome | biome: human gut; feature: human-associated habitat; material: faeces | place: Austria | collected 2013
TTCAAAATTTCGTAAATCTCGTCATGGCTCAGCTTCTTGCAGCAGCCGGGGGTGAGAACGGTGGAATCCGCGATGGCGCGAAAATCGGTGTCATCGGGGATACCCAGCTCTGCAAAGCTGGTCGGCAGACCAATTTCCTTGATGAACGCAGCCAGCGCGGCGATACCGGCAGCAGCTGTCTCCTCAATGCTGCCCTTGGGTGCGACACCCCAGACATTCTGCGCAAACCGTGCAAACCGCGCCGCGCCGGACTTGTAGATATGGCGGTACAGAACGGGGTGGATCACCGCCAGACCTGCACCGTGGTTGCAGTTGGTGTACGCGCCCAACTGGTGCTCCAGCATATGGCACTGGAAGTCCGTGACTTTTCCGATCTTCAGAACGCCGTTCTCTGCCATCGCGGACGCCCACGCCAGCTCACTGCGGGCATCGTAATTCTCCGGGTCGGTCAGCAGAACGCGGATGTTGCGGATGACGCTGCGCATGACGGCTTCGTTAATATCGTCGGACAGGTTGTTTTCATCCGGCTTGCCGAAGTAGGTTTCCATCGCGTGGCTCAGCGTGTCGAACGCGCCGGAAATAACCTGCTTCATGGGAACGGACAGCGTGTAGCTGGGGTCAAGGAACGCAAACTCCGCCTGTGCGCCCCAAAGAGCGCCCTTGATCTTCTTTCCCTCGTGGGTGATGACGGCCCCGTTGTTCATCTCGCTGCCGGTACCGAACACCGTGACAATCGTGCCGAGGGGAATAAACTTGGTCGGCAGCGTGTGCTTCGTGTACTGCATCTCCCAGATGTCCTCATCCAGCTTCGCCTGTGCAGAGATGACCTTGCAGCAGTCGGAAACGCTGCCGCCGCCCACGGCGAGAATCAGATCGACGTGATTTTCACGCGCCAGCTTCGCGCCCTCCTGCACCTTGGCATAAGTGGGGTTCGACATGATACCGGAGAACTCCACGATGCGCTTGCCTGCGGCATTCAGGATACCCATGATCTCATCGTACACGCCGTTGCGCTTGATCGAGCCGCCGCCGTAGGCCAGCATGACGGTTTCGCCGTAGTTCCCCAGCAGACAGCCTAGATACTCCTTGACGCCGCCCTTGCCGAAATACACCTTCGTCTTGTTCTCAAAAATAAAGTTGTTCATATCAGGAGCTCCTTTCGCTTTTTCTGCCCCTATTATAAGAAAAGCGAGACTTCCTCGGAAGTCTCGCTTTGTTCATCAGTATATACCTTTGGGTTATAATCAGCCGTACAGTTCTTTTCTGACGGCCTTCGCCGCATCCAGAAACCGCCGTACCGTAGGCGTCGGCTCCGGGGAATGGAGGATGCCGTAGGGGATGTTGTGTTCCCATTCGACAGGAATGACCTTTAGAAGCGGATGGACATTCGCCCAGCCGGGAATCGCCAGCAGCACATCGTTGGTGTTCTCGCAGCGGTTGAACACGTCCATACTGTAAAAATCAAAATCCACAATGTGAATTTGCGGGTGGTGCTGCCACAGATCGTCCCGAAGCTGATCGACATAGTGGCTCCAGCCGCGATGCATCAGCAGCAGATTTTCCCCATAGAGGTCAGAAACTTGCAGCTTGTCTTTGTCCGCCAGCCGGTGGTGGATGGAGACTGCACAACAGAAGCGCCCCCGCGTCAGCTCCAACCCGGCACAGCCCCGCAGGTGCAGCATGGTCTCATCAAAAATACCGCCTACAATATCAATGTTTTTGCCGAGATTGGCAAGAATTTCCCGCGCATTTTCCGGCGTGTTCTCAAAGGGCACAATCTGGAATTTAATATCGGGGTGCAATGCTTGCACTCTCGACCAGAGATCCATCAAAAGCTGTGCGGGCGTCATGGGGGACGAGCCGATGCGGATGATGTTTTCGTCCTCCTGCATGGCGTTCTTCGCCCGCGTCACAGAGTCGCGGCAATATTGGATGATGTATCTGGCGTCCTGATACATGGAGCGCCCAGCTTTTGTCAATGTCAGCCCCCGGTGGCTGCGGTCAAAAAGCCTGACACCAAGGGATTCCTCCAGCAAATTGATCTGCTTGATGACCGCCGTGGGCGTGATGAAGCTTTCTTCGGCGGCTTTGTTGAAGCTGCCTGCATCCGCCACGCGCAGAAAAGTTTCAAGCTGTGGGTTATACATGAAGCACCTCCTTTATTTTATAGCATTCCAAAATGTTTCAATGCCTCCGTAATGGCTCTTTCCTTTTCCAGTGGGCATTGTGGTTGCCTGGCATCCTCGGATTTCGGTTTATTATAGTTCTCGCGCTCAATGATGCCGTATTTCTGCTTCACCTGTGCGATATAGAGGTGGCTGACTTTCAGTCCGGTATGCTCGAAAACATATTCTCGGATTTCCTCATAGGTTGCCTTTTTCTCCGCAGCGGTCAAATCTAACTCGTCCATCTTCACTTCAATCTCGATATGTTCCTTACCTTAGAGTTTGGACAATAAGCATACCGTCTCCACATGACAAGTCTGGGGGAAGAGGTCCACCGGGGTGAAGCCCTTTGCCTTATACCCATGGCGGGCAAAAATCGCTACATCCCGCGCCAAGGTCTCGGGGTCGCAGCTGACGTAGACTACCCGGCGGGGGGCCATTTTGGCCACGGCGGTGATGCACTCGGGCGTGCTGCCGGCGCGGGGCGGGTCCAGGAAGACCACGTCCGGATGCAGGCCCTCGTCCGCGGCGGCGGCCATCCACTCGGTAGCGTCGGCGCATACAAATTTAGCGTTGGACAGTTTATTATGCCGGGCGTTGGCGGCAGCATCTTTCACGGCGGCGGGGTTGCGCTCCACGCCGATGACCTGCCCTGCGTGGGGCGCGGCGCACAGGCCGATGGTGCCGATGCCGCAATAGGCATCCACCACGGTCTCCTTGCCGGTCAGCTTGGCGGCGTCCAGCGCAGCGCGGTACAGTACCTCGGTCTGCCGGGGGTTGACCTGGTAAAAACTGCGGGAGGAAATGGCAAACTGCAGCCCGCACAGCGTGTCCAGCACAAAGCCGGGGCCGTAGAGCGTTTTCTCCCGGTTGCCCAGCACAGCGCTGCTTAAAGTGGGGTTGATATTTTGCACAATACTGACGACCCACGGCGCTTTTTTGCGCAGAGCCGCGCAGAAATTACGGCTGCCGGGCAACTCCGGCCTCGGCGTGACCAGTGTGACCAGCACCTGCCCCTTGCGGGAGCAGCGCAGCACCACGTGGCGCAGCAGGCCGGTGCGCTTGTCCTCGTCAAAAGCCATGTAGCGGCAGGCGCGGGCGGCGTCCTGCACGGCGGCCAGCGTGCGGTTCAGCACCTCGTTTTGCAGCAGGCAGTCGGCAGAGGGCAGCACCTTATGGGTGCCCTCGGCGTACAAACCGCAGACCAGCTTGCCCTGCTGGGTGGCAAAGCTGGCGATGGCTTTATTGCGGTAATGCCACGGCTCGGCCATGGTGCGCAGCGGGGCCACCGGAGCAAAACCGCCCAGCAGCTTTTGCAGGCGCTGCTGCTTTTCGGCGGTCTGGCGCGGATAAGGCAGTGCCAGCAGCGGGCAGCCGCCGCACTTTTTACTAAAATTAACACAGGTCTTGGCCATGGGGCATCTCCTTTAAAATTGCAAGGTTTTGCGCGGTATGCTACAATAAAGCTAGAGCATTTTTTGCGGCGTGTGCCGCATATTGTACAAACGGAGGGACTTTGTATGAACGTACTGCTGATCAACGGCAGCCCCCACAAGGAGGGCTGCACCTACCATGCCCTGTGCGAGGTTGCCAAAACGCTGAACGCCGCGGGCATTGAGACGACGATCTACCACATCGGCCCCGCGCCGGTGGGCGGCTGTGTAGGCTGCGGCGGCTGCTCCAAGGCCGGGCACTGTGTGTTCGGCGGGCCGGTGGTGGATGTGCTGCCACTGGTGGAAAAGGCCGACGGCATCGTGTTTGGTGCGCCGGTACACTATGCCACGGCGGCGGGCAGCATGCTGGGCTTTATGCACCGGCTGGCCTACAGCGCCGGGCGGTATCTGCGGCACAAACCGGCGGCCATCGTGACCAGCGCACGCCGCGCAGGCACCACCACCGCCATTGAGGCTATGGAAAAGATCCCGCAGTTCTACGAGATGCCGCTGGTCAGCTCCACCTACTGGCCGATGGTCCACGGCACCAGCGGCGATCAGGTGGCCCTGGACGAGGAAGGCTGCCAGATCATGCGCAACCTGGGCACCAACATGGCCTGGCTGCTGAAGTGCATCGAGGCCGGCAAGGCCGCCGGTGTGGAAGTCCCCACCGCCGAGGGCGGCAAGCGGACGAATTTTATCCGTTGATAAGCTGTTTTTGAAAGGAGCCGCGCGGCGGCTCCTTTTTTTATTTTAGGGGTACAAATTAAATTACCATGATGGCGTAAAATCCCAGCGCCGAAGCCGCCGCGATATAGGCCACACGCCCGGCCACGGCAAACACCAACCCAAAGGCCAGCCCGGCCAGCACGTCGCTGACAAAGTGTACGCCCGTGACAACGCGGGAGACCGCTATGATGACGGCCAGAACCGCCAACACTGCCCCCAACGGCGGCAGCACGTACCACACCGCCGCTGCAATGGCCGCGGCTGAGAAGCAGTGGCGGCTGGGCATGCTCTGGCCGGTCTTATCTTTTGGAAACAACGGTACAAAGCCATATTTCGTATAAGGGCGCGGACGGTTAATGGCCGCACGCAGAGCCGTACCCACCACAAACGCCGCCGCAGGCACCACGGCAGTAACCCCCAGCGGCACCCACATAGCATGCCAGGCCAACCAGGCCAGCAGGCCCAGATACAGCAGATACACAGCCGCCGTAGCCCCCGTGCTGACAGCCCGCAGCGCCTTTTTTGCCGCCGGGCGGGCGTTGAACCAGCCGATCACCGTGCGATATTGCTGTTCGTTCATGGGTAGACCTCCCTAGTGTAAAATAGTACAGCATAAGCATAACACCGCGCAAAAGGGTTGTCAAACGCAGCGGCGCACAATATAATAGGTGTAACGTAAAAATAGGAGGACCCTGTTTTGTTTGGTTTTGCAAATGCGCTGCTGCTGGCCCTGTTTGCCGCAGCAGGTATTGATTTGGTTTTGGCGCTGCGCCGCAAGGCAGTGGGGCAGCTGTTTACCGTGCCGCACTATCTGTTTGGGGATTGGGGCGGCGAGGCCCGTGCCCGGTGGGGGCAGCGTGCCTTTTTGCTGGCGCTGATGCTGTATGAGTTTACGGTGGTGTTCTGCAACAGCATGGCGCGGGAGAACTGGCCCTTTTTGCAGGGGCAGCTTGCCCCGGTGTTAGACATGATTATGTACACGCTGCTGTGCGGCAAGATTTTGCTGGGCACCCGCTACACCTGGCGGGAGCTGATCTGCGCCGGTGCGCTGTATTTTGTGGCGCGGTGGGTATATTTCAACGGGCAGAACATCTGGTTTTTGGGCCTTGTGATGGTGCTGTTGGCAGCCAAAGATGTGCCGCTGCGGCGCAGTTTGCAGGCGTTTTTAGGCTGCGGCGTGCCCACGCTGGCGCTGGTGGAAGTGCTGCATTTTGCGGGTATTATCGCCCCTGACGCGCTGAGCGAGCGCAGCGGCAGCTACCGGCTGATGTTCGGGTACGGGCACCCCAACACCTTTGGCGGCATCGTGTTTGGGCTGGTGCTGGCCTGGGTGCTGCTGCGCCAGGCAAAGATCACCTGGGCCGAGATCGCCGCCGTAGCGGGCGTGGGGCTGTTTTTATACAAGGGCCCGGCGTCGCGGTCGCCTGCGCTGTGCGCGTTTTTGCTGGCAGTGCTGCTGGTCTGCGCCAAACCGGTGGACGCGCGCAAAGGGCGCAAGCTCACCGCCGGGCTGTGCGCCGCCATGGTGCCGGTGGTGGGGGCCATCAGCTATATTTTGCCGCTGTTCGTGGTAAAAATTGGTCCCTGGGCGGACGAGATCGGCCCCGCGTGGCTGGCAAAGCTGGACAGCCTGCTGACCTGCCGCATCTCGCTGGCGTGGGCGGCGTACCGCATGTACGACATAAAAATTGCCGGCCAGATGCTGATGGACTGGCCGACGATCGACAATATTTTTGTGTATTTCCTGTACCAGTTTGGACCGGTACTGGTGGTGTTGGCGGGCATCCTGATGGCCGTGACGCTGTACCGACTGGCCCGGCATGGCCGCTGGCAGGCGGCGGCCTGTTTGCTGGTGGTGCTGTTTTATGGGTATATGGAGACGCAGGTCATCCACATCACCAGCGACCCGGCGCTGTTGCTGCTGGTACCAGCCGTGTTTGGGGATTCGCTTTCAGATTGATTTTGGCCCGCTTGTCGCAGCTGGCTTACGTGGCTCACCACCTCGCGGTGAGCCACTTTTTTAACGGCATCTAACCGTTATGCGTACTCTTTTGTGACCAAAAAGGGAGGCCCTTATGGATGCAACCCATAATAAAAGGGCGTCACCGCATGATGGTGACGCCCGCAGGGCTGTACCTTAATCCTCAGGGTATTCGATCTCCACGCCGTCGGCTTCCGCGGCGGTCTTCGCCGCCGTAACCAGCCCGCTTACCTCGCCGGAGGGCTTCTCCAGCAGGTACGCCCCTACCGGTTTGGTTTTGTACACCAGCAAAACGCAGTAGGTATCCTCATCGCCGGTGGAAAGCTGCGGGCAAAGCAGCGTCCACTTTTCCACCGTTTTGCCTTTGTAGCTGCCCAGGCCCAGGCCGCTTTCCTGCACCACCTGGTTGAAAGCGGTAAAGCTGTCGTCCCACTTTTTGGGGATCTTCACCTTATCCACCGCCGCGCTGGACAGGTCCGTCTCGAACCCGTAGCCCGTAAAGTAGGTGCCAATGTCCTGGGTGGTCTCCACCGTGGCCGTCACCGGTGCAGCCGCAGCCACCGCGTCGCCGGAGAAATGCACCGCTGCCGCCACCGTGCCGCACAGGCATACCGCGCACAGGGCAAGCGCCCCCGCCTGCCGCAAGCCGGGTTTTGTTACCGTAAATAAAAACATACGCAGCCCCCCTGCCATTCGTTTTCACATAATGGTATGCGGGGACTACGTTTTGTATGTTATTTGTATTTTTCCACCGGCTCATACCACTGGAAGATCACAGCATCGTTCTCGGCTTCCAGCTGCTTGGTGTTATGTTCCGGCAGGGCGGTCCACATCACCGGCATCGCGCCCAGGGCGTCGGCCAGGCGAACAGCCCAGTTGCGCTTATCGGGGCACCAGGCAATAAAATCCGGCCGGCCCAAAAAGTTGCCAAAGCAGTGGGACAACACATACGCCGGGATGCGCTTGGTGCCGTCATGGCGGTAGCTGCGGTAACTGTCGGACAGCTGACCCCGCAGCACGCCGGGCGCCTGGTGGCGGATGATGCCCACCACGCGGGGGTCGAAGCTCTCGATGCAGTAGGGGCCGGGGTAGGCTTTCAGTGCGGCCAGGGTGGCGCGGCAAAGGTCCTCCAGGTAGGACTTGGTGTACTCGTGGCGGCTCTTGATCTCGACGATCAGCGGCGTGGCGGGATTGGCCTCGGCCACAGTGCGCAGCATGTCGGCAAACAGCGGCGGGTGGTCATCGCTGCCCGCCAGCGGCATGGCGGAGAACTCCGCCCAGGCGGCATCGTGGACAAAGCCCTTGCCGGGGGTCATGCGGTCCAGCGTATCATCGTGGAAAACCACCAGCCTATGGTCAGACGTAAACTGTACGTCCAGTTCAATGCCGTAGCCATGGCGGGCCGCGGCGGCAAAAGCGGGCAGGCTGTTTTCCGGCGGGCGCTGGTCCTTGCCGAAGTAGCCGCGGTGGGCATAGTTGCGGCCATAGAACGGGGCCCGCAGGTCCTCGCGCTTAGCGCCGGGCCAGACGGCAAACAGCACCAGCGCAGCCAAAATCACAAGTATTACTAGCAAAATCATAATCTTTCACGCTCCGCCGCCATTGTACCGCGCGGCGCGGCAAAATGCAAGCTGTTTTTACTTATGGCAACACCGCAGGCCCCGGTGTAAGATGCACTGAGGCCTGCAATGCTTTTATGATGAATCGGGAATGGCAAAAATCAGCAATCGCCCACGTAGTAGTTGACGATCTTCCTGTAATCGCTGGGATCGGGCACCCGCAGCGTCAGCGGCAGATAATGTCCGGCCGCTTCAAAGCGTTGGCGCAGGTTTTCCTGCACGGCGGCATAGATCGGGCAGCTGTGTGTGCCGTCCGGTTCCACGATCTGCACACGGGTCGAGCAGGTATCAAGAACCTGCAAAAATCGTTTCATATCCAGGATTCTCAGTTTCAGCATCATAACGGCTCCTTCCTTGCCTGAATCAGTCATTGTCCAAAGGAAAGGGAGCGGTTCCGGAACGCTGTTCTCTCTTTGCAACCGTATTATAGCGCAGCGGAGAGATTTTCTGCTATTCGATTCCCGACTTCATGTATCAATATTCTGCCATTTTTTGCGGTACTCGGTAGGGGTGCAGCCGGTCTCGGCGTAGAGCTGCATGCCAAAATAGCTGCTGGTGCCAAAGCCGCAGCTTTGGGCGATGTCGGTCACGGTGCGGTCGGTCTCCAGCAGCAGCTTACAGGCGGATTGCAGCCGCACGGTGCGGATGTAGTCGGTGGGGCTGGTGTGCAGGCAGCTTTGGAACGTGCGGTAGCACTCCCTCTCGCTGCAATAGGCCGCAGCAGCCAGCATGGGCACGGTGATCTTCTCGGCATAGTGGGTGTTGACGTAGACCATCATCTGCTTGAGCTTTTGCTGCGCGGCGGTGGCAGCCTTTTCCTCGGTGCCGGGGCGCGGGTGGGCCTGTGCAGCCAGGTGCGCCCAGATCTCGCTTAATGCGGCCTGCAGGCGCAGCTCATAGCCGTAAGCGGTCTCGTCCAGATCAAAGGTTTTTCGCAGCAGCGTCAAGGTTTCTGTCTGAGCGGCGTCGGCTGGGTCCAGCAAAATCAGCTCTTTCTCCTTATCCTGCACCAGCGGGCGGACATACTGTTCCTCCACCGTGCCGCCGGGCACGCCGGCCACCAGCGCGGGCGAGAAGAGATGCAACACCAGTTCCAGGTCAGCTTCGGGCTTTAAAATTTGGGTGGAGTGCAACACGTTGCTGTTGACCATGCCGCCGCTGCCCGCCCGCATGACGTGCTCGCAATGCGGGGTGCGGTAGAGGATGGCACCCTTGCGGACGTAGAAGAGTTCCACGCTCTCGTGCCAATGCCAGGGAGCCTTGCCTCCAAAGTAGCGTGTGCCCTGCACGAGGCTGGCGATATGCGGAAAGTTAGGCGTATAACCGGGCAGATGCTCTTCCCGGCTATCGGGGTTTAAATCAATGCCTGTAACGTGGAGCATTTTTGTTGGTCACCTGCCTTTCTTTGTTTATTTTATTGTAGCGGGTTGGAAGTGGGTTTGCAAGATTTTGGATGTTTTTAGTTGGTTGCGGTTTTCGGTGTTCCGCCACCATGCGGGGTGGCTCCCGCTCCGCGCCGCCGTCCCGCAAAGAAGTCCGCTGCCTCGCAACAGCGGGACTTTTTTTGCTTCCTTTTTGGTCACAAAAAAGGAAGCCCTAACAGGGCCACCCGTTATAAAAGGCCCTGCCGCAGGGCAGGCAGGGCCGGGTGACCACCAATCAAAAAGAAGTTTTAAAACTTTTTCCCAAAAGTTTTCACAATTCTTCCATCATCACATTGTATTGTGTTATTATTATAAATAGAGGTAAATGAGGAGGTCATCCTTATGGCAAAAATATTGATTGTTGATGATGAACCGCGTATCCGGGACCTGATCCGGGAGCATCTGCAGTACGCCGGTTTTGTGTGTGAGGAAGCCGGGGACGGCGGCGCGGCGCTGGCCGTGCTGGCCCAGGGGGGCATCGACCTGGTGATCCTGGACATCATGATGCCCTTTATGGACGGCATGACCTGCCTGCGCGAGATGCGCACCCGCAAGATCATGACCCCCGTCATCATGCTGACTGCCCGCAGCGAGGAATACGATAAACTGGCCGGCCTCGAGGGCGGCGCCGACGACTACGTCGTCAAGCCCTTCTCCCCGCGGGAGCTGGTGGCCCGCGTCAAGGCCGTGCTGGCCCGCACCATGCCCAAACCGGTCGAGAACTCCGGCGTGTTCACCTTTGGCGACCTGGTCATTGATACCGCCAGCCACAGCGTCAAGGTAGCCGGGCAGGAAGCCCCGCTGACCCCCAAAGAGTTCGACCTGCTGGTCTTTTTGGTCAATAACAAGGGCATCGCCCTGAGCCGCGAGAAAATTTTGCAGCAGGTGTGGAACTACGATTATTACGGCGAGGACCGCACCGTGGACACCCACATCAAAATGCTGCGCGGCCATCTGGGCCCCTGCCGCAAATTCATCGTTACCGTGTGGGGCATCGGGTATAAATTCGACCCCGAAGTCTTATCGTAAGGGAAGTGCCGCGCTTTGAAAAACGCTAAAAAGCGCGCCCCGTCCATCAGCATCCGCTGGCAGCTGATGTTCTTCATCGGAGCCATGACCCTGCTGACCGTGGGGCTGATCTGGGGCATCATCACCTACGCGCTGGCCCCGAAATATAACGCCACCATCCGCCAGAACCTGATCGACAAAGCCAGCGCCATCACGGCCATTTTTGACCAGACCGACTCCGAAATTTCCAGCCGGGATTTCGGTATTTTGCAGCTGGACGATGATTTTTGGACTGCTTTAGGCCAGACCTTTTCCGACAAAAAGATCAATATGGACGGCTACTGCGTCGACTTCAGCGATTCGACGCTGCGCTGCCTGAAAGCCTACGAGAGCATGTTCCCCTGCCTGCTGCACGAGAGCAGCGGCTCGTTCAGCGGGGAGTTCGGGTACAACCTCAACACCCGCCAGCTCATCACCTTTAGGCAGGAATTGTTCGAGGAAGGCTCACTGTACAAGATCGTGCAGATCGGCTCCACCCGGCAGATGCTGGTGGGCCAGCTTTCGGCGGACGGCAAGTATGGCATCATCGTGTCCACCGGCATGGCGCAGATCACCACAGCCGCCGAGGTGCTGCGCAGCATCCTGTGGCCGGTGGCGCTGATCTTACTGGTGCTGGATCTGCTGTTTGCCATGCTGTTCAGCCGGTGGTTCACCCGGCCAGTGCAGCAGCTTTCCAGCGGTGCAAAAGAGATTGCTGCCGGCAACTATGATATCCAGCTGCCCGTTGTACACCATGACGAGATCGGCCAGCTGGCCGAGGACTTCAACCACATGGCCGCTGAGGTCAAGCGCAGCGCCCAGCTGGAAAAGGACATTCTGGCCAATGTCAGCCACGACCTGCGCACCCCGCTGACCCTGATAAAGGGCTACGCCGAGACTGTGCGCGACCTGACCGGCACCGACGCCGAAAAGCGCACCGAGCAGTGCAACATCATTGTGGACGAGACCGACCGTCTGTCGGCACTGGTCAACAGCGTGATGGAGCTGAGCAAGGTGCAGAGCGGCGCCGAAAAGCCCAACCTCATTGATTTTGACATGGGCGAACTTTGCTTTGAAGTTGCGGGCCGCTACGACGCCCTGTGCGACCAGAACCACTGGCATCTGGAGTTGCAGGCCGACGAGGCCGCCCCGGTGCGGGCCGACCCCGCCATGATGGAGCGGGTGCTGCATAACCTCTTGGGCAACGCCTTCCACCACATCGGTGCGGACGGCCAGGTGATGCTGCGGGTGCTGCCCCAGGCGGACGGCTGCCGCGTGGAGATCGAGGATCACGGCCCCGGCATCCCGCCGGAGGATCTGCCCTATATCTTTGACCGCTACTACCGCGCACGGCAGGATTCCGGCAAAGTGGGCACCGGGCTTGGGCTTTCCATTACCAAAGCAATTTTACAGCAGCACGGCTTTGCCTTTGGCGTAAACAGCGCCGTGGGGCAGGGCTCCACCTTCTGGTTCGTGATGCGGGACGTCCGCACCGGGCCGCAAGCTTGAAAGGAGACCCCGTATGGACGAGAAACTGAACCGCAAGATGGACGAACAGCTGGCCAGCCGCGTGGCCGAACTGGATGCCCATAACGACGAGACCGGCGACGGCAAACTGGACGCCGCCGACCTGAAAGCCCAGCTGAACCGCATTGAAGCCCAGCTGGAACTGCAGGACGAGCAAAACCGCAGCATTATGAAAAACCAGCGCCTGCGCATGCTGCTGACCATCATCATCACGGTAGTGCTGCTGGTGGTGCTGGGGCTGTTCTGGAATCACATGGACCAGGCCTATAAAGAGGTCATGACCGCCTGCACACAGGTAAACGAACTGGCCGACACCCTGCAAAGCAGCCTGGACACGCTGGACCCCGATGAGCTGAACAACATGATGCAGGACCTGCCTGCCATCACCGAGCAGCTGAAGCAGCTGGATGTGGACAGCCTGAACACCGTGCTGCAAGGTTTGCCCACCTTGATGGACAACGTGAATAAACTGCAGCAGCAGGTGGAGACGATCACGAATACGTTCAGCGGAATTAGTGCGCTGTTTGGAAAATAATTTTTTGGAAGGCCCCCACTTGCGGGGCCTTTTTTCACACCTCATACAAAACTTTTACACAAATACATGCTATAATGCCAAAGTCAAAATTTACCACCCCGTTAAAGAGGAAGGAATACTAAATGGAAGATACCGTAAAGACCCGGCGCAATCCGCTGGCATGGTTCGGCAAACATAAAAAGCTGACTGCCCTGCTGCTGGTGGTGCTGATCGCAGCTGTGCTGGTGCTGCGCGCTGTGCTGGGCGGCAAAAAGGCCGCCGGTTCCACCTACCAGTTCGTGCGCACCTCCACCCTGCAAAAGACAAGCCTGACCGACTCGGTGAGTGTGAACGGCACCGTCAAATCCGGCTACGAGGCCAGTGTGACTGTGGCCGACTCGGCCAAGCTGTACAAGGTCAGCGAGGTCAAGGTGGCCGTGGGCGATACCGTCAAAAAAGGCGATGTGATTGCCACGCTGGACACCTCCGACCTGGAAAAGCAGATCGAAAGTGCCGAAGAAAGCTACGGCGACACACTGAAATCGGCCCAGACCAGTTATGACCGTGCTACCGCCGACCTGGAAACTTCCACCGTGCAGCACGAGAATAGCCTCATCGACCTGCAGGCCAAGATCGACCAGGCTGACCAGAATTTGCAGGATGCCAAGGATGCCCTTACCAAGGCGCAGGAGAACGAGCGCAAGGCCCAGAGCACCTACGATACTGCGGTATCTGACTATAACACGCTGAAATCCGCCTATGACAGCGCTTCGGCCAGCATCAGCGCATATACCCAGAAGAAAAATGATGCCGCTACCGCACTGAACAACGCCCTTTACGCTGCCAATCAGGCTTTAAGCGCACAGCTGGCCGACCCGGACAATGATGAAAAACGGCAAGCTGCTGAAGATGCCCAAGCTAAAGTTACAGATGCCCAAAACACGTACAATGAAGCTGACCAAAAGCTGACGGAAGCACAGAATAGTTGCTCCGCTCCTTCGCTGGGCCTGTACGGCTTTACCAGCATCCAGACCGCGTTGACCCAGGCGGATTCCACCAAGACCCAGGCTGAATCCGCACTGGACAGTGCCAAAAACGCTGTCGACACTGCCAATACCCAGATCAGTACCTGCGATCAGCAGGTCAAAGCAGCCCACGACAGCTACGACCAGGAGAAGAACTACTCCAACCTGCTGAACAAATCCCAGAATGTGGAGGACAGCGCTACCAAGCTGGAGCAGGCCCAGCGTACCCCGGACAATCTGGAAACACTGCGCAGCACCCTGGAGGACTGCACCCTGACTGCCACGATGGACGGCACCATCACCGCACTAGATGCCACGGTCGGCTCGGTCTGCAGCGGCACCGTGGCTACCATCCAGAATACCGACGCACTGGTGGTGGACGTGACCATTCCCGCCAACAGCGTGCCTAAACTTTCTACCGGCATGACCTGCCACATCACCAGCGATGCCACCGGCGACACTGTGATCGACGGCACCCTGACCCAGATCGACCCTGTTGCCAACGACAAGGGCAGCTTCGGCGCCAAGGTCGTGGTCAATGGCGATGCGGACGGCCTGCTGATCGGCATTTCCGCCAAGGTGGAGATCGTTATCAGCGAGAAAGACAACGTCTTTATCGTGCCCCGCGACGCTGTGGGCACCGCCGACGACGGCAGCAGCTACGTGCTGCGCAAGACCGGCGGCGAAGGCGTGGATATGACCTTTGAGCAGGTGACCGTGACCACCGGCGACACCAACGATTTCTATGTGGAGATCACCGGCAGCGACCTGCAGGAGGGCGATGTGACCCGCTCCAGCGCTGACCTGACCCAGGGTATTGAGACCAGCAGCGACTCCACCCTGCCCGACGGCGTGCAGCAGATGGAAAACGGCGACCTGTATGTAGGCGACCCCAGCAACATGCCCGAGGGCACTGTTGTGATGGGCGGCGGCGATGCCCCGGCAGGCGGCCCTGACGGCGGGCCGGGAGGCGGACAATGAGCCAGAGCCCTACCCCCATTCGCCGCGGCGCCGACGCCCGCGATACCGAAGCCTTTGCCAAACAGATCGCTGCAAACCTGCTGACCCAGAATGATGCCCCGCAGCCTATCTCCCCTGTCCCGGAAACCAAAAAGCCGCTGATCGAGATGCACGGCATCCGCAAAAGCTACTACATCGGCAAGCCCAATGAGTTGGAAATTCTGCACGGCATCGATCTGACGGTCTACCCCGGTGAATTTGTGGCCATCGTGGGCGAGTCCGGCTCCGGCAAATCCACTCTGATGAACATCATCGGCGTGCTGGATAAGCCCACCTCCGGTGAGTACACGCTGGACGGCGTGAACATCCATGACGCCAAAGATAACCAGTTGGCCGATATCCGTAACCGCAAGATCGGCTTTGTGTTCCAGACCTACAATCTGATCGGCCGGCAGAGCGCCTTGAAAAACGTCGAGTTGCCGATGCTGTACGCCGGTGTGCCCGGCGGTGAGCGCACCCGCCGCGCCAAGGAATGGCTGGAGCGCGTAGGCATGGGCGAGCGCATGAAGCACCAGCCCAACGAGCTTTCCGGCGGCCAGAAGCAGCGTGTAGCCATCGCCCGCGCCATGGTCAACGAACCGGCGCTGATTTTGGCCGATGAGCCCACCGGCGCGCTGGACAGCCAGACCAGCCGCACCGTCATGGATCTGTTCCATGAAATGCACAACATCTACCACAAAACCATCGTGCTCATCACCCACAACCCCGAGCTGGCCGACGAATGTGAGCGTGTGCTGACTCTGCGGGACGGGCTGATCGTGGGCGAAAGAAAGGGGAGTGGCAAACGTGCAGCTCTTTGAGAATATCAGCATGGCCTTTGCCAGCGTGCGCAGCAACAAGATGCGCAGCCTGCTGACCATGCTGGGCATCATCATCGGCATTGCGGCGGTCATTGCCATTGTCACGGTGGGCAACAGCATGACCGGCTCGGTCACTGACTCAATGTCCGGCATGGGCGTAAGCAACATTACGGTAACGGTCAAGCAGAAAACCTCCGGCGATACCCAGGGCACGGCCCAGGGTGTGACGCTGCGCCGCTTTATGGACGAGACCCCCGGCGAAAGCGACCTCATTACCGATGCGATGATCCGTGATTTTTATGCAGCTTTCCCTGACAAGGTAGACCACTTTGAATACACGGTGGACGTTGGCCAGGAGACGATTTCTAAATACGGCGACCCCACCACGACCATCAAAGCCTCAGTCAGCGGCGTGAACCACGACACACTGGCCAACAAGGACGATGACTCACAGATCTTATACGGCCGCTGGCTGGACGATGCCAAAGACGCGGGCCGTATGCTGGCCTGTGTCTCGGAGAAGTTCGTCACCCAAGCCATCGGCGGCAGCCCGCAGGATGCCATCGGCAAATCCTTCACTCTGCAGGGCAGCGACGGCAATTTGTACACCTATTTCATCGTAGGTGTGTATAAATACACAGAGGACAGCTATTCTAGCATGTTCGGTTCCACCAGCGATGATGACATCCAGACGGACATCTACATCCCGCTGGACGTGGCCCGCACCATCACCGGCACCGCCAGCGGCTACCAGAGCTTTACGGTGGTGGCCGCCAACGGCGTGGACGTGACCAGTTTTGTGAACACCGTAGGCGATTTCTTCGCCAGCTACTACACCTACAACGACAGCTGGACGGTCAGCGCGTCCAGCATTTCCAACCTGGTAGAAAGCATGACCGAAATGCTGAACACCGTGTCTCTGGGCATCTCGGCCATTGCCGCCATCTCGCTGCTGGTGGGCGGCATCGGCGTTATGAACATCATGATGGTCTCGGTCACCGAGCGCACCCGTGAGATCGGCACCCGCAAGGCGCTGGGCGCCCCGGCGTCGGCCATCCGCATGCAGTTTATCACCGAGAGCGTGATCCTCTGCCTGATCGGCGGTGTCATCGGCGTGGTGCTGGGTATCGCGGCCGGTGTGGGATTGAGCACCCTGATGAAAGTGTCGGGCAAGCCTACGATTTCTTCCATCGTAGTGGCCGTTGGTTTCAGTATGGCCATTGGCGTGTTCTTCGGGTATTACCCCGCCAACAAAGCCGCCAAGCTGGACCCGATCGAGGCTTTGAGATACGAATAACCGTTAAAATACGAAATAAAACGCCCCCGGATGCACATTGGTTCGTGCATCCGGGGGTGTTTTTACTTTATTTACTCCGCGCTTTCCGGGGTGGCGATTTCGGTGGTCTGGCTGCCGTAGAGGGCGTTGAACTGGCGTTCCGTTTCCTCATTCAGGTAATCAACGCTGGGGTAAACGTCGTCGTGTTCATCGGCATAGCGATTGCTGATCTGTTCCCGCAGGTCAGCCTTGATGGCGTTGTCGCGGGCTTCTTTGCTGTCGTAGTAATCGTAGTTATAGTAGTAGTCCTTCTGCACCCGCCTGGCCAGCTGCTCGGTGGTCAAGCCGTCGGCAAAGGATTGGGGGAACTCGGCACGGTAAGTATCATACACGCCGCCGACATTTTCCTCGGTGCCAAAATTCATGGTGGTAAAGTTCCAGCCTGCGGCTTTGGCAGCCTGCACAATGGCGGCACAGTTGGCGGCAAACTCCTGCTCATTGCCGGCGGCGTCCTGGCGGAAGTTCAGGTACAGGATCAGGGTGTCGCCCGGCTCCAGCGTGCAGTCCACGTTTTCCATATCGGTGTGGTTAAAATCAACGCTGGCGTACATCGAGGTCACGCTGGCTTTCAGCTCCGGGTCGGCGGAAAGCTGCTCGTACATGCTGTCCACGACCTGCTGCTCGATGCGTTTTTCGGCGTTGCGGTCCGCGCCGCCCAGCCAGCACCAGGCCAGCGGCATCAGGGACGCCGTGCCCACCACGACCAGGACGAACGCGCAGCCCAAAATGCCCAGCCAATCAAACTTGAGCTTTACGTTTGGCTTGGTGCTGTAGACCAGCACCTCGATGCCCAGCACGATGAGGATGACCGGCGCGAATTTTAACACAGCCAGCAGGTTTGCCTTGGGCATGAACTGCTGGGCCAGCAGCAGTACACCGCCCGCGATGAGCAGCACCGCAAAGGCCATCGTGCCCACGCGGCGGACTTTTTTAGGCGGTTCCGCCGGGGAATTTTGCACCGGCGGGTTGGTTTTAATTTCATCCATTTTGTTATACCTCGCTTCGCATTATACAGATTGTATTAGCATTAAGACGCAGCAGAGCAGCGCCTCCCTCTGCGAGGGAGGTGGCTGCGCGAAGCGCAGACGGAGGGAGAGACCGCCCCATTAGCTGCCGCTGAATCGTAGGCTCTCTCCCCCATCCGCTTCACGGGAGCCCCCTCCCAGAGGGGGCCTTTTTATGGTCTGCTTCCTTACTGCTTCTCATTCGGATACGGCGGCAGGGTGTCGGCCTCGTTGGGGTCAGCCTTCTTGGCCGGGTGCAGGCCCAGCAGCTTGATGCCGGCCACCACCAGCAGGATGCCCACCAGGATATTGGGGATGCCGTGGATGATATCATACGCATAACCGTAGCCGAAGAAATGCACCAGCACAGTGGTCATCCAGTCCGCGATGAGGATATCATACAGCGCCCAGACGCCAAAGGCGATCAGACCCCAGCCCAACAGCTTGTTATGCTGGGGCAGTATGGCCCTAATATTGTCCCAGTTGGCGGGCAGAAGCAGGTCGTCGTCCTTGGGTTCCCCTGCCGCCAGATGACGGATGAGGTCATAGGTGTCAAAAAAGCTGTACATCCACACGATGATTGAGCCAACGACCAGAACATCCACCAGCGTGCCTGCCATGATAAACAGGCAGAAGAACGTGATCATCGACAGGCCGCGCTTCATATAACCGTAGTACATCTGGCCCGCGCCGGGGATGCAGGCAAAAATAAATGTCAGAAATGCGTTCTTTTTCATGGTTTATTCCCCCTTGGCGGTACCGCCGCCGATTGGTTCTGTTTTCAGCTGTTCCAGACCGCTTTCGGCGGTCAGGGTAAAGTTTTTAAAGGTATTGTTCAGGCTTTCGTAAAAGCCGCCCACTACGCTGTTCACGCGCTGGCGGAAACTGGGCTGCGGCTCGGTGGGTGTGGGTCTGGCCACGGGCACGCCTGTGCTGCCAGTCATGCCGAAAGCGGTCACGTTCCACAGCAGGAAAGCCAGCGCCACCGCGGCCGCCGTGGAAACGTAGCGGTTGGTCATGATGCGGAAGCTGCGCAGCCTCATCAGGTTTTGCACCTGCGGGATCAGGTCACGCATCGGTTGCTGCAGACATTCCGGCGCGTTATCGATCATTTTTGTATACCGCAGCAGGCAGTAATCGCAAAATGTCAGGTGTTCGGCGGCTTCCAGCGCCCCCAGGTCATCCAGGGTGCCGTCCTTCAGGGCATACAGGCCCTCGTCGGTCAGGTGGCCTTCGGCGTCAAACAATTTTTCGTTATCAAAGTAAAGGCTCATTCCTTCTGCCTCCTCTCGATGATCTGCTGGCGCAGGATGTTCTTGGCGCGCCAGAGCTGGTTATTGACCGTGGCAGGCGGACGGCCAACGGCGGCCGCGATCTCTGCGGTGGTCTTATGTTCCAGAAAATAGAGCACGGCGATCCTGCCGTAGGGTTCACGCAGGGTGCGCACCATGGTTTCCACTTCGGCAGCACCGGCCTGGTCGGTCAGCCGTTCGATGGGGTCCTGCGCGTCACTGGGGGGTGCTCCCCGTGGTTCGGGCAGGGCATCGTCCCCCGGGGTTTCCACCCGGCGCACCCAGCTGCTTTTTAAGTGGTCCTTGCATTTGTTGGCGGCCACACGCACCAGCCAGGCCTTGTAATACTGGGGCTCGCACCGGTCAATGGCCGAAAAAGCGGAGAGGAAGGTATCCTGGGTCAGGTCCTCGGCGGTGTGGGGGTCGTGAACAAACTGCAGGCAGACCGTGTAGATCAGCCGCTGATATTGCTGCATCAGTTCGGTAAATTCTCCGTTTGTCAGTTCCCACACCTCCTTTGTTTTGTCTTTCTGTTTACTAAAACGAATCCCCCGCGCCGGATTTTGCAACGCGGGGGATATTTTTTAAATTTCTTTTAAGATTTCTGATTTCTCTCAAATTTCGATGTCCAGGCTTACGGGGCAATGGTCGCTGCCCATGATGTCCATTAAGATACCGGCCTCTTTAATGTTGGGGGCCACGCGGTCGCTGACGAGGAAATAGTCGATACGCCATCCTGCGTTCCGCTCACGGGCGCGGAAGCGCATGCTCCACCAGCTGTACATGCCGGTGTCGGCGGGGTGCAGGCAGCGGAAGCTGTCGGTGAAACCGGCGGCCAGCAGCTCGTCCAGCTTGCCGCGTTCCTGGTCGCTGAAGCCCGCCGCGCCGCGGTTGGGGCCAGGGTTCTTCAGGTCGATGTCCTCGTGTGCGACGTTGAGATCGCCGCAGAGGATGACAGGTTTAACGGCGTCCAGCTTCTTTAAATAAGTACGCAGGTCATCCTCCCACTGCATGCGATAATCGATGCGGGCCAGCTCGTTTTGGGAGTTGGGCACATAGAGGTTGACCAGGTAAAAGTTCGGGTATTCCAGCGTGATGGCGCGGCCCTCATGGCTGTGGGCTTCGCAGTCGATGCCATAGTTGACCGACAATGCCGGAGTCTTGGCCCAGATGGCCGTGCCGGAGTAGCCTTTTTTCTCGGCGCTGTAAATATACTCTGTATAGCCTGCCGGGGCGAAGTCCGCCTGGCCGGGTTGCATTTTGGTTTCCTGCACGCAGAAAAAGTCGGCATCCAGGGCGTTGAAGGTATCCTCAAAACCCTTTTTCAGGCAAGCCCGCAGGCCATTGACGTTCCAACTGATGAATTTCATGGGATAAGCCTTTCTTTTGTTTTACGTAGGTGTATGGGCGGCTTTCGGTGTTCCGCCGCCTTGCGGCGGGGCCGGGGCGGCATCCGCCAAAGCCAAAAATCAATTCGGCATCTTAACCGCTTTTTTCTTCCAGACGCCGCTGACGAAGCGGCCGACAAAGCAAATGCTGCGGCAGACCCAGTCAATGACCATGGCCCACCAGACGCCGACGGCGCCCCAGCCCATGTTGACGCACAAGATCCAGCTGAACGCCAAACGCCAGACGAGCATCGAGACCACCGAGGCGACCATCGTAAACTTTACGTCGTTGGCGGCGCGCAGAGCGTTGGGCAGCACAAAGGCCGCCGGCCAGATCAGGATACCCATGGCGCAGTGGATGATGACCAGTTCCGCCGCCAGGCTGCGGGTCTCCGGTGATAGGGTGTACATATTCAGCACTACCCCCAGCGACAGGATGACCGCCGCATTGGCAATGCCCTGGGCAATGTAGTCCCACAGCATCAGTTTTTTGGTGTAGTACACCACCTGCTGCATGTCCTGTGCGCCCACGCAGCGGCCCACTACGGTAATGATTGCCAGACCCATGGCCTGGCCGATGATAGCGCCCACGGCGTCCAGGTTATTGGCCACCGCATTGGCCGAGATATGCACCGTGCCGAACAGCGAGATCATCGACACCACCAGCACGCGGCCCAGCTGGAACAGGCTGTTCTCACAGGCCGAGGGGATGCCGATGCGCAAAATGCTTTGCACAGTCCCCCTCTCCAGGTGGGTGACCGACCGCGGCGTAATGCGCAGCACATACTCATGCTGAGCGGCCAGCGCCAGGATGATAAACGCGCCCACCGCACGGGAGATCAGCGTGGGGATGGCCACGCCCTCGACGCCCATGCCCAGCAGGTAGATGCAGATGGCATTGCCGCCAAAGTTGATGGCGTTAACGATGACTGACACCTTCATGGACACAGCGCTGTTGCTGGTGGAGCGGAAAATGGCCGCACCTGCGTTATACAGCGCCAAAAACGGGAAGGACAGCGCCGTGATGGTAAAGTAGATCACCGCCGCGTCCATAACGTCATCGGTGATGGAGCCAAACAGCAGGCGCAGCATCGGGCGGCGGGTCAGCAGGCAGAACGCCGCCACCGCCAGACCCAGCAGGGCACTTAACCCCACCAGCTGTCCGGCACTGCGGGCGGCCTGCTCGGGCTTTTTGGCGCCCAGATACTGGCTGGTGACCACCGCACCGCCGGTGGCCAGCGCCGCAAACACCGTAATGATGAGCTGGTTGATCATATCCACCAGCGAAACGCCGGATATGGCGGCCTCGCCTACCGACGAGACCATGACCGTATCCGCCATGCCCACCAGCACGCTGAGCGTCTGTTCGATAATCAGCGGCCAAAGCAGCGTGAGCAATTCGTGATTGGTAAAAAGTTTTTCCCTTTGTAAAGGTTGCATAGCAGCGCGTCCCCTCTTTATGTAAATATATAGTAAAGTATAGCACAAAGCCGGGGGTGCGTGCAATGCGCAAACGAAGTTCCATCTTGCACAGCGGAAAGCTTTGTGCTATACTGGCGGCAGATGAAAGTTAGAATAATCAAACTTTTTATAAGAGGACTGGAAAAAATGACACTGGCAGAAATCAAAGTTGGGCAGGATGCGGTACTGCGCACCATCGGCGGCCAGGGCGAGCTGCGCCACCACCTGCTGGATATGGGCCTGACGCCGGGCACCGAGGTGACCCTGCGCAAGGTTGCCCCCATGGGTGACCCCATCGAAGTAGAGCTGCGCGGCTACGAGCTGACCCTGCGGCTGGCTGATGCCGCCAAGATCGAAGTGGACAATGTCCACGAAACGGACCGCGCTGCCCGCAGCGAGACACGGCACGCGCCTGTGCCCCACCCCGGCGTGGGCGAACTGCGCAAGGCCGCCAGCTACCACGACCGCAAGGCGGGCCGTGAGATCGCCAAAGGACAGCCGCTGCGTTTTGCCCTGGCCGGCAACCAGAACTGCGGCAAAACGACGCTGTTCAATCAGCTGACCGGCTCCAACCAGCATGTGGGCAACTTTCCCGGTGTCACGGTAGACCGCAAGGACGGCACGATCCGCGGCCATGCCGAGGCCACCGTCACCGACCTGCCGGGCATCTATTCCCTGTCGCCCTATTCCAGCGAGGAGATCGTCACCCGGGACTTCCTGCTGAACACCCACCCAGACGGCATCATCAATATCGTTGATGCCACGAATATTGAGCGCAACCTTTACTTAACCATGCAGCTGATGGAACTGGGGATTCCGATGGTGTTGGCGCTGAATATGATGGACGAAGTGCGCGCCAATGGCGGCACCATCATGGTCAACGAACTGGAGGAACTGCTGGGTGTGCCGGTGGTGCCCATCTCGGCCGCCAAGAACGAGGGCATTGACGAGCTGGTGGAGCATGCCCTGCATGTGGCCCGCCACCGCGAGGTCCCCGGCCGCATCGATTTCTGCGATGCCACCGATGGCAAGGACGGCGCGGTACACCGCTGCATCCACGCCGCGGCCCACCTGATCGAGGACCACGCCCAGCGCGCCGGTCTGCCGCTGCGGTTTTCCGCCACCAAGCTGGTGGAGGGTGATCAGCTGATCGAAGCTGCTTTGCAGCTGGACGAAAACGAGACCGAACTGCTGGGCCATACCATCGCCGAGCTGGAAAACGAGACCGGCCTGGACCGCGAGGCTGCCCTGGCTGACATGCGCTTTACTTTTATCGAGCGCCTGTGCGACAAGACCGTGGTGCGCCCCGGTGAAAGCCGCGAGCACAAGCGCAGCGTGGCTATGGATAAGGTCCTGACCGGCAAGTACACCGCCCTGCCCTGCTTTATCGGCATTATGGCGCTGGTGTTCTGGCTGACCTTCGGGGTCATCGGCGCGGCACTGTCTGACCTGCTGACTTTGGGTATCGACGCCGTGACCAACGCCGCTGACCATGCGCTGACCGCCTACGGCATCAACCCGGTGGTGCACAGCCTTGTCATCGACGGCATTTTTGCCGGCGTGGGCAGCGTGCTGAGCTTTTTGCCCGTTATCGTCACTTTGTTCTTCTTCCTTTCCATCCTGGAGGATACCGGCTATATGGCCCGCGTGGCGTTTGTGATGGACCAGCTGCTGCGCCGGGTGGGGCTTTCGGGCCGCAGTTTTGTGCCGATGCTGATCGGCTTTGGCTGCTCGGTGCCTGCTATCATGGCCACTCGTACTTTGTCCAGTGACCGTGACCGCAAGATGACCATTCTGCTGACACCGTTCATGAGCTGCTCGGCTAAGCTGCCGATCTACGCACTGTTTACCACCGCGTTTTTCCCGCGGCAGTGGCGGGCCGTTGTAATGGTGGGGCTGTACCTGACCGGCATCGTATGCGGTATTTTGTACGCGCTAGTGCTGAAACTGACCCGCTATAAGGGCGAGCCTGTTCCCTTCGTCATGGAGCTGCCCAACTACCGCTTTCCCTCGGCCCGCAGCGTGGGCCAGCTGATTTGGGAGAAGGCCAAGGACTTTTTGCAGAAAGCCTTTACCATTATTTTTGTAGCCACCGTGTTGATCTGGTTCCTGCAGACTTTTGATACACGGCTGAATGTTGCAGCGCCGGATACCAGCCTGCTGGCATTGATCGGCAGCTGGGTAGCGCCGATCTTTAAGCCGCTTGGCTTTGGCGACTGGCGTGTTTCTACCGCGCTGATCACCGGCTTTACCGCCAAGGAGAGCGTTGTTTCCACCTTGACGGTGCTGCTAGGCGGCGATACGGCAGCACTTTCCACGATGTTTACCCCGTTTACCGCCGTGGTATTTTTGGTGTTTACCCTGCTGTATACCCCCTGCGTGGCCGCTGTGGCCGCCGCCAAGCGCGAACTTGGCAGTGCAAAAGCCGCCGCCGGGGTGGTTGTGATGCAGTGCGGTATTGCATGGGTGGTTGCCTTTGTGGTACACTGTATAGGTACACTGCTGGGGTTTGTGTGAACCCTTGTCCCGGAGGTAATTGACTATGGCAAGTGCGATCATTGTAGTGGTAATTTTTGTGCTGCTGGCGCTGGCGATCCTGTTTATCTGCCAGAACGGCGGCTGGCAGGGTGGCTGCGGCGGCAACTGCGCCAGCTGTCACCAGCATTGCAGCGATAAAGAGAAACAGGAAAAGAAGAAGTAACCAGCGCATAAAAATGCTCCCCTCACGGGGAGCATTTTTTGTGTGTATGTATAATTTACTGGGCGGCAATGGACTCCAGCCGGTAAACCGTTCTGCCATCCGGGCCGGCTGTGCAGGTGAAGTGGTAAACCAAGGCCATGCTTTGCCGGGTGGAATCCTCGAATTGGGTATCCCCTGCTTCCGCAAACACCTGTGCTTTTGACGTCGCGGTATCAATTTTCACATTCGTTACCGTAATATCACCATACGGGAGAGATGTCTCCTGACTATAATAGCAGATCCCGTTTTGCGGCTCGCCAAAAGGCCATTCGGTTATATCCGAAATAGAAAGGTCCGAAAGCCCCAAATATATCGCAGCCGTTTGCAGCAGATCACTTTCCGGAATTTCCCAAAAGTAATTATCATTTTGTGTATAGGTACTGCCTTCGCCCTTGCTTTCAAAGGTTTGGTACAGCAAAAAGAACGATAAATAGTAATCCTGCGGAAGTTCTTTCGTGCTTTGCAGGGGCGTATTAAAGAAACAGCCCAGCGTTTGGGTATACGATGCAAGCTCGGATTCCTGCGCCGCCTGGTCAGGGGCCGCAGGCATCTGTTCGCCTTGCGCCGGTGTACTTTCGGGCGCTGGTTCAGACGATGCCGCGGGTTCCTCTACCGGCGCAGTACTTGCAGTCGTGGGTGCCGGTGTCTCGACCGGGGTATCGGTGGGCTGGGCGGTCTGCGCTGGCACATTCTGTACCCCGCAGGCTGCAAGGGCCAGGGGCAGGGCCAGCAGGCAGGCGATGGCTTTTTTCATAGGGAGTTCTCCTTTCCTGTTTATATTTATTTGCCCGTGTACATCGTTACCGGGGTATAGTCGGTGCTGCCGGAAAGGTAGGCGGCGCGGTCCTGGGTGGCGTAGGCGATCTTATCCAAAAAGTCCGGGGCATCCATGCTGCCGTGGGTGACGAATACCTTCCCACCGGGCAGCAGCATTTCCGGGTAGCCTGTGGAGGCATACTGGCTCGATTCATTTACAAACGCCGGGCGGTAACTTTGCCCATCGTTCAGGTCATATACCTGTACCGATTCGCCCTCATCCAAAACGATCCATTGCAGCTCGCCCTGTTCGTTCTCCAACATCTGCTCACTTGTGTACGGGTCGTCCCGTGCCAGCACTTGTACCATTTCGCCGTTTTCCAGCTTATCCACACCGGTTGGGTAGCCACCCTCCCCATACTGGTCGAAATACAGTGTGCCGTCGCGTTGGCCGCAATACCAATAAAAATCCTCACTTGTGGGATAGCTGTAGAGTTTTTTCATTTCGCCGGTGGCAGCATCAAAAAGGTCATACTCATACTCTGAGTTCTGAAAAACGGCATTGTACTCATCCCCGTCGACATTGCTGGGCAGCGGGCTGGGGCTGACAATGCGGTGGATGACCCATTTATCGCCCGCGCCATATACATTTATGGTCTGTTCCGGCAGGTTGATATAGCTTACCTCGTTCGTGGTGCGGTCCCGCCGGATGATGCGCTTGCCGCTGGCATAGTCCAGCTCGTACAGCGCGGCATCATCATACCATGCAGGGTAGAATTCCTCTTCCACAGGCAGGCGCTCCACACTGCCGGTGGAAGTATCCACGATGTAACACCATTTGGTGGGGTTGTCCTTGTCCATATTTTCAAAGCAGTACAGCTCTACTATGTCGTCCCAGGCGGCCATGCCACAGGCTTCTCCGCCTTGCAGCTCGATCTCCGCCAGCTTTTGCTGCGTGGCGGTGTCGCAGTCGGTTTTTATCAGGTAAAACGTATCGGTGTTGGTGGCTTCATCGTATTTCTGGTTCATGCTGTACAGGCCGGTGTTGGTATAAAGCATGTACGCTGTGCCGCGCAGCTTGCCCGCAGTGCCAACCGCCGGGGCGGTCGTTTTCTGGGCGGTCTCGGTGGTCTGTTCGGTTTCCGTGGCCGGCTGGCTTTGGGCGCTATCCGCACCCTGCGCTCCGCAGGCGGCGAGAGCCAGGGGCAGGGCCAGCAGGCAGGCAATGGCTTTTTTCATAGGGTGTTCTCCTTTCGCGTTTGCATTTACTTGCCCGTGTACATTTCTATCGGGGTATAGTCGGTACTGCCCGCCAGGTAGGCGGCGCAATCCATTACGGCGTAGGCTTTGCGGTCGATGCCATAGACATCGGTGTAGGAACCATTGCTGACCAAAATCTTATCGTTTGCCAGCAGTTTTTCGGGGTATCCGGCGTTCCATCCTTCCACTTTGTCCCACTCAATTGCCCGCGTGTAGGTCTGGCCGTCTGCCAGGTCATAGATTTTGATGGCTGTTTCGCCCTTTTCGGTCAGCTGGGTGACCCAGCGCAGTTCGTCCTGCTGCTGTACGGTGGATACACTGACACTGCTGAAGGGCAGCGTCCATACGGGAGTCATTGCACCGTTTTCCAGTTTGTCCACCGTGGCCGGAGCTGTGTCACCGATGCCGTTCCCGTTCGGTTGCCAATGTATAAAGTAAAGGCTGCCGTCCCGCTGGCCGCAGTAGTCATAACTATCACCTATCGTGGAACATTCGTAAAGTTTTTCCATCTCACCGCTGGCGGGCTCGTACAGGATAATTTCCGCCGTGGAGTTCTGCCAGGTGGCGTCGAAAGCGTCCTTCTCGCTGATCGGATCTGGCACAGGAGACGGGCTGCTGACGCGCACCAACAGCCAGCGACCATCCACCGCACCGCATACAGTATAGGTCTGGCCCGGCAGGTTCTGCAAGGTCAATTCACCGGTGGTGCGGTCCAGCCGGGTAAGGTTTTCGACCCAAAGGTTTGAGCGGTTTTCCTGGTAAAGGGCAGCGTCATCGTACCAGGTTGGGGCAAACGCGCCATCCATCTGCTGCTTTTCCACGCCGCCGGTTGCCGTATCAATGGTATAGCGCAGGCTGGGCCGCTCGTCCTCAGCCGTGTTTTCCTGCAGGTACAGGTCTACCGCATCATCCCAGACAGCCATACCGTAGAAGCCGCCATCCAACGTGATGCTTGCCACCTTTTCCTGCGTGGCTGTCTCGATGTCCGTTTTGACGACACAGTAGACATCCTCATTTGCAGCTTCGTTGAAATGCAGGGTATACAGTCCTGCGGCGGTTTCCACCTTGGTACTGCATGGCCGCATCCGGCCCATGATGCCCGGCTGGTTGCCTTCCGCCGGGGTGCTTTCCCCGTTCTCGGTGGTCGCTTCGGTGGTTACTTCCGGGGCTTGGGTGGGCGCAGGCTGGGTGGTTTGCGCCCCGCAGGCGGCGAGAGCCAGGGGCAGGACCAGCAGGCAGGCGATGGCTTTTTTCATAGGGTGTTCTCCTTTCGCGTTTGCATTTACTTGCCCGTGTACATTTCTATCGGGGTGTAGTCGGTACTGCCGTTGAGGTAGGCGGTCATGTCGATGGTCACCAGGGCGGGCTGTCTGTCGGTGGCGGCGGTCGTCTCGTACCAGCCGTTGGTCACGACCACACGGTCATCGGGCAGCAGCTGTATGGGATAGCCTATATAATTATCGTGGTCGACCGTCGGGGTGTAGGTCTGGCCGTCTGCCAAATCATAAATTGCAATGCTGTCCCGCAGATATTCCACGACCCAGCGTTCTTCTTCGTCCTGACCGTAACTTTCAAACTCCGGCCATTGATCGCTTTGCGGGGTGTACACGGTCGTCATGGTGCCGTTTTCCAGTTTGTCCAGCCCCACCGCCATGGTGTAGTTTTGGTCCTCCGTCGCGGTACAGTGGATAAAGTACGGTACGCCGTCCCGCTGGCCGCTGTACATCCACTTCTCCCCGTCGTAGCAGGGGGTCTCGAACAGCTTTTCGCAGGCGCGGGTGGCAGGGTCGTACAGGTCGATCTCCAGCTGAGAGTTCTGCCACATAGCCAAAAAGGCATCCCGGTCGGTGGTGTAATCCGGCATGGGGCCGGGGCTGATGATACGGCCGATCAGCCAGCGCTGCCCGATGGCATCATATACGCTCTGCGTCTGGGACGGCAGGGGCAGGTCCACCTGCTGGCCGGTGGCGTGGTCCAGCCGGTTGATACATTCGATCCACTGGCCCACGCTCCGCTCGGCGTACACAGCCGCGTCGTCCTGCCATTGTGGGGAATACGGCGCACCTTCCACTTCCAGCCGCTCCATCTGGCCGGTGGCGGGGTCGATCTTATAGCGCCAGCTGGTTATATCGCCATTCTGGTAACTGTTCGTCACGGGCTGGCCGGTCTCATCCAACCAATCGTCAATGTACAGTTCCAGGCCGTCCTGCCAGGCGGCCAGACTGGTATAGTAACCCTGGGTCTCCAGCTCGGCCGCTTTCTGCTGGGTGTTGGCCGTGGTGTCGGTTGCAATTATAGTGTAGACGCTGGTCAAGGTCTCATCATCGTAGGTGCTCATCATGCCGTAGAACGTCTGCCCCACGGCGGTATCATAACTCGTTTGGCGCAGGCGACCCGCAAGACCGGGCAGGGTGCTCTCGGCCGGGGCCTCTGCGGCGGTCTCGGTGGTGGTGGTGGGTGTCTCCAGGGGCTGGGGCGCGGTATCGCCTGCGGCGCAGCCGGGCAGGGCCAGCGCCAAAGCCAGGGCAAAGGGCAGCAGCTTGTTCATGATGTGTTCTCCTTTCGCGTTCGGTTTAGCTGCAGGATACCCCACAGTTGTGACAGAGTTGTTTCAATTCTGCACTCTTTCGGGAGAATTTGCAACTTTTTTCTCTCGTATGTTCACTATATAAATACACTTGACTTTCTTGCGAAAGCATAGTATAGTAGTTACATTGTCCGCGCAAAACGGGCAGGGGTAAGTGTATAAAAGACAAGATGTAAGAAGAGGGGTATTTTGCATGACAATTTTTACGGCGGCCATTGAGCAGGCCAGCGATATTCTGTGGAATTCTCTGCTGTTGTTCCTGCTGGTCGGCACCGGCGTGTTTTTCACCATCCGGCTGCGGGGCGTACAGCTGCGCCGCTTTGGCGAGGGGTTCCACCGCGTTTTCGGCAGCTTCACCCTGCGGGGCAAAAAGGCCGATGACCAGGGAATGAGCAGCTTCCAGGCATTGGCCACGGCCATTGCGGCCCAGGTGGGCACCGGCAACATCACCGGCTGCGCCACGGCGCTGGTCAGCGGCGGCCCGGGCGCGCTGTTCTGGGTGTGGGTATCGGCGTTCTTCGGCATGGCGACGATTTACGCCGAGGCCGTGCTGGCCCAGCGTTACCGCACCACCGTCAACGGCAAAGTCACCGGCGGCCCGGCGTACTACATCCGCGCGGCGTTCAAGGGCACCTTTGGCAAGGTGCTGGCGGGCGTATTCTCGGTACTTATTATTCTGGCGCTGGGCTTCATGGGCAACATGGTACAGTCCAACTCCATCGGTGATGCGTTCCATAACGCCTTTGGCATGAGCCATCTGGCCGTGGGCATTGTCGTAGCCGTGATCGCAGCGTTCATCTTCCTGGGCGGCGTGCAGCGCATTGCCGCTGTGACCGAAAAGATCGTGCCCATCATGGCGGCGTTTTACATTGTGGGCTGCGTGGTGATCCTGGTCATGAACTACAAGGCGCTGCCCAATGCCTTTACGCAGATCTTTGTGCTGGCGTTCAACCCGCAGGCAATGGCCGGCGGCGTGGCCGGTGTGACCGTGCAGCAGGCGATGCGCTTTGGCGTGGCCCGCGGCCTGTTCTCCAATGAGGCCGGCATGGGCTCGACCCCGCACGCCCACGCGCTGGCTAAGGTCAACCACCCGCGTGAGCAGGGCGCCGTGGCCATCCTGGGCGTGTTCATCGACACCTTTGTGGTGCTGACCCTGACCGGCCTGGTGCTCATCACCTCCGGCCTGATCCCCGATGGGCTGACCGGCACCGCCCTGACCCAGGCAGCGTTCAGCCAGGCGTTCGGCGGGTTCGGCCCGGTGTTTATCGCCATCTGCATGTTCTTCTTCGCGTTCTCCACCATCATTGGGTGGTACTTCTTCGGCCAGTCCAACTTCAAGGCCCTGTTTGGCGAGAAAGCCCTGCCGGTGTACAGCGTCATCGTGGTGGTGTTCATTTTGGTCGGCTCTACGCTGAAAGTGGACCTTGTGTGGGCCATGGCGGACTTCTTCAACGGCCTGATGGCCGTGCCCAACCTGCTGGCACTGCTGGCACTTTCGGGGGTTGTGGCGGCCATTGATAAGGAATGATTTTTAGTTTTTAATAGCAGCTTTTACGTGGCTCACCACCTTGCGGTGAGCCACTTTTTTAACGGCATCCGGCCGCTATGCGTACTCTTTTATGACCAAAAGAGTACCAGAAAAGTCCCGCTCGTTCCGAGGTGTCCGCCACAAGGTGACGGACACCGAAAGCCACCGCCTTCAACAAAATCATAAAAAGTTGATACAAACCCTCCCCCATCGGCGTTATAAGGGTGAAACCCAAAGAAAGGAGGCCCGCCATGCAGACAGAGCAGGATCTGGAAAAACTTGTCCGCACCTACACCCCGGCGCTGCTGCGCTACTGCACCGGCATCCTGGGCAGTGAACATGACGCCCAGGACGCCGTGCAGCAAACCTTTATCAAGGCCTGGCAGCGCCGCCACACCCTGCGCGAGGGTGAAAATAACCTCCGCGCCTGGCTGTACCGCATCGCCTACCGTACGGCGCTGGACATGCTGCGGGCAGCCAAACGCGCCGCCAACTACCCCACTCCGCAGCCGTTGGAGCAGGACCCCGGCATCAGCGACGAACTGCGCGCCGCCTTAAACGCGCTGTCCCCCCTGGACCGTGCCCTGATGCTGGAGCGGGTGCTGGACGGCATGGACTACGCCGCGCTGGCGCGCATCCACGGGCTGCCCGCGCCCTACTTACGCACCCGCTACAGCCGGGCCAAAGCCAAACTGGCCGCCATTTTAAAGGAGGGTGAACACGATGACCTTTGACCGCGATGAACAATTTCTGCACGAAAAACTCTCCGCTGACCTGCACCCTGCCCCGGTGGACCTGTGGCCTGCGGTGGCCGAAAATTTACCCGCCAAGCCGCACCGCCGCCATTTGTGGCTGTGCCTGGCCGCGCCGCTGCTGATTGCCGCCGGGGTGGCCGCCACGGGCGCACAGTTCACCGACCTGCGCACGAACCCCCGCCCCAGCTTTGCCCCTGACGCCACCGCCGGGTATGCCATCAGCTATGAGCGGCAGTATTACACCCTGCCCGCCGACCTGTGGGCCGGGATGCAGGCAAACCATAATTCGGAAGCAGCTGCGGACGGGACCCGCCCCGCCGGGGGAATCATGCACGGACGCATTTATCCCAACAACCACGATAAGCAGAACATCTACAGCAAAGCCGCCCGCGGGTACGAAACCTGGTCTGCCATGGCCGAAGCCACCGGCCTGCCGCTGGCGGGAAACAGCGTGCTGGATGCAGGCGAACCCGAACCCGCCGTGCAGTTGTTTATCCGAATCACCGCAGACAACGGCTATTGGGAAGAAAGCTCCCTGGCCCAGGTCGGTTTTATCCCCGTCGGCAACGAAGCTCCCGAAAAGCTGTATCTGAAACGGATGGACTATCTGGGCGACCCGGAGGGCCGCCTCTATGAAATAGAGCTGATGGCGCTTGCCTACCTGGGCGACGCCCCTGCCGATACCACCTCCATAAATTATTTCAACAAGCGTGCTGGTCTGACCTGGAGCTGCGAGACCTATGAGATGCCCAACGGCTGCATGGCCCTGCTGCCGCTTTGCACCAGCAATCCCAACAGCTACACCTACTACAGCACATGGGCCTTTTTTGAAAAGGACGGCATTTTGTACCAGCTTGGCTGCACGCCGGTTGCCGGATATTTTAACAGCGGCCTGGAAGATGACCGGGCGGTGTTAAGGCAAGTATTGGATGGGTTTGAATAAGCAGCCGCCAAAGACCCCCTTATGTAAAGGGTGACTTCCCGCAGTGCGGGGAGATGTCGCGCAGCGACAGAGAGGTTCGGCCGCGTAAGCGGTGTCAGCGAAGCTGACTGGGGGATTGTGGCCTTGTCTTGTAAACCGGCTTGCCCGACAAACGAGACAATCCCTCCGCCCCTTCGGGGCACCTCCCTTTACACAAGGGAGGCTTTGCGCTACGGCTCCCCCTTTGCAGGGGGAGCCTTTTTTTATGCCCGCATGGTTGCGTCTTTCTGCAAAAACGGGTATACTATAAATAAGTATACTTTGCGGGGAGGGCACCTGAATGAAAGCGGATTCCTATCGTTTTGACGGCAGCGGCAAGTGCCGACTGGACAAACTGGCTACCAACAGCAAGGCCGACGGGGTCGACAAAGAGAAAATTCTGGCAAAGACCGCCGAAAACCTGCAAAAAATGGCCGCTTTGCAGGACGCCTTTTATGCCGACGGCCGCGAAGGACTGATCTTCGTTTTGCAGGCCATGGACGCCGCCGGCAAGGACAGCACCATCAAACATGTGATGTCCGGCCTGAACCCCCAGGGCGTGCAGGTGACCAGTTTTAAACAACCTAACAGCGAAGAGTTGAAACACGACTTCCTGTGGCGGGTCAACAAGGCGCTGCCCGCCCGCGGGTCCATCGCCATTTTCAACCGTAGCTACTACGAGGATGTGCTGGTGGTCCAGCTGCACGACCTGCAAAAAGGCTACCAGATGGCCCCGCGTGTGCTGGAGCAGGACAAGGACGAGTTTTTCGCCCAGCGCTACCGCCAGATCCGCCATTACGAGCAATATCTTTATGAGAACAGCTACCGCGTGGTGAAGATTTTCCTGCATGTGTCCAAAAACGAGCAGAAAAAGCGCTTTTTGGAGCGCATCGATAACCCCGCTAAAAACTGGAAGTTCTCCGCCAGCGACCTGGCCGAGCGCGCCTATTTCGACGATTATCAACGCCTGTACGGGCAGGTTATCGATGCCACCGCCGCCAAGGAGGCCCCGTGGTACGCCCTGCCCGCCGACCAGAAATGGTACACGCGGTATCTCGTGAGTGAAATCGTAGTAGACGCGCTGGAGCATACCAGCCACAACTACCCCGTTTTGAGCACCGAAGCGCAGCAGAACTTGCAGGACTGCCGCACCCGATTGGAGGCCGAGAACAGCTGATGGCACCCATCCGCGTTTTACAGGTCATGCCCGCCATGGACGCCGGCGGCATGGAGACTTTTGTGATGAACGTCTACCGCACCATCGACCGGGACAAGGTGCAGTTTGACTTTTTGTATCATTACGATAAGCCGTGCTTTTTTGACGATGAGATCTGCACGTTAGGCGGCAATATCTACAAAATGACCGTGCGGCAGGACAATAACCTGCCCCGCTATCTGCGTGAACTGCGCGAGTTGTTCGCCGCCCACCCGGAGTGGCGCATTATCCACGGCCATTACAGCGGTTTTGGCATGTTTTACAACCCTGTGGCACGCCGGGCGGGCATCCCTGTGCGGGTGGGTCACAGCCACAACACCGCCTATGAGCCGAACCTGGTGGGCCGGCTGGACAAGCTCATGAGCAGCCGCTTCAACGCAGGCCTGACCGACCGCTTCGCCTGCAGCCAGAAGGCCGGGGAGATGCTGTTTGGCAAAAGCCCCTTCACCGTGCTGCCCAACGGCATTGACACGGCCCGCTTTGCCGCCCGCGACCCGCAGCGCCGCGCCTTGCTGCGCGGGGAACTGGGCGTAGCGGATAACGAAATTTTGTTTGGCCATGTAGGGCGGTTCTCGGCGCAGAAAAACCACCCTGGGCTGTTGAAAATTTTTGCCGCTGTGCGCGCCCGTCTGCCCAAAGCCCGCCTAGTGCTGCTGGGCGGCGGCGAGCCTGGCTACATAGAAGAGATACAAAACCTGGCCCGTAGTTTGGGCCTTGGCGACAGCGTGATCTTTGCCGGAGTGCGCAGCAACATGCAGGGCTTTTACGACGCCATGGACGCCTTTTTGCTGCCCAGCCTGTTTGAGGGCCTGCCCGTGGTGCTGGTAGAGGCCCAGACCGCCGGACTGCCCTGCTTTGTGGCCGACACCGTGGACAAGGGTGCCGCCTTTACCGACCGCGTGCATTTTTTGCCGCTGCAGGATGAAGCCGCCTGGGCGAACACCATCGCCGGGGCCAGCCTGCGCCGCGACCCGGGCGCCCGCCGCAAGGCCGTGGAGGCCGGGTATGACATCCACCACAGCGCCGAAATTTTGCAGGAGTTCTACCTGCGCCGCTATGCCGAGGTGACCCGATGAGCGCCCCGGTCTGCACCATTGCGGTGATCGTGCCCGTACACAACGCGGCCAAATATTTGCCGGATTGCCTGGACGCCATCGCGGCCCAGCAGTTTGACGACTTTTGCTGCGTGCTGGTGGACGATGGCTCCCGGGACGAATCGCCGCTGCTGTGCGACAATATGGCCGCCGGGGATGCGCGGTTTACCGTCATCCACCAGCCCCAGCGCGGGGTGAGTGCCGCTCGCACCGCCGGGCTGCGCCGGGCACTGGAGATTGGGGCCGAGTGGATTGCGTTCTGCGATGCGGATGATCTGTACCACCCTGCGTTTTTGTCCACCTTATATAAAGCGGTGCAGGAGACCCACCTGCCGCTGGCCTGCTGCCGGTACGATACCTTTGCCGACGCCCTGCCCGCCGAGGCCGCGCCCCCTGCCGCCGTAAAGCGGCTGGACGGCCCGGCGCATCTGGACGCGCTGCTGCATGACCACGCCGTGGACTACGGCCTGTGGAACAAACTGTACTCCGCCACGCTGCTGACCCCCGCCATGCTGGACAATGACCTGGCCTACAACGAAGACCTGCTGGCCAACTGGCAGGCGTTTTGCGCCGCGCCCGGCTGCGCCTTTTGCGATTGGCCGGGCTACCACTACCGCCAGCATGCCGACAGCGCCAGCCGCCGGGGCCTGCCACCCCAAAGTCTCGATGACCAGCGCCGCGCGGCTGCGCTGATTCGCGGCAGCGTGCCCGGGCAGTGGCCCGTGCTGCAGCAAAGCGCCAACGCTTTCTACTATGAAAAGCTGGTGTACCTGGCCAGCATGATCCTGCGCCGTGCCGACATTGAGCCTTACCGCGTGCAGCTGGGTGAACTGCGCATTGGCATCACCGCCGGGCTGAACGACCGCCAGCTGGGCCGCAATCCACAGCTGCCCTTTGCCATTAAAGTATCGGCCTGGGCCACGGTACACGCGCCCAAACTGTGGCGCAAGGTGTGCCGCAAATATTTGAAAGATCGACAGTAATGCGTATTTTATTTGTGTTAGACCGGGTAGAGAACCCCGCCAGCGCCAACGCACAGCTGGCCTGCCGCCTGGCAGAGCAGCTTTTGGCCCAGGGGCACGAGATCCACCTGTTGGAATTGTGGGACGGCGAGAATCCGCCCCCCGCGCCGCCCGCCGGGGCCAGCCAGCACACACTGGCCTTTACCGATGAGCGGCTGATGAACCATGCGCTGGAAAACGGTGCCAAGGCCGGCAGCCCAGTGCCCCTGCGGCTGCTGCGGCTGGCGGCCCACCCCACGGCCGTAGCGGCGGCGTTCCGCCAATTGGTGCTGCATGCACCCCGCCGCACGGTGGACAGCCGCCGGGAAATGGAACGGCTGGACGCGGAATTCCACTTCGACGCGGTGTGTGCCGTCTGTGCCCCCTACCGCACCGCCTTTGCGCTGGAGACCGCGCAGATCGGCGGCAAAAAGCTGCTGTGGCAGCTGGACCCCTACGCCAGCAACAAAGACTACACGGCCCCGGGTGGTTACGCGCGGGAAGGGCAGTTGTTGCAAACCATTGATACAGCGTTCATCACGCCCCAGGCCCTGCCGGATTATGAGGGCGGGCCGCTTTCCTCCTGGCGCGGCAAGGTACAGGTGCTGGGCTTCCCGGTTTTACTGCCGGGCGGGCCGGTGCCTGCGCACGAGGGGGTGCGGTGCGTATTTTGCGGCAGTTTGTACCCCACGTTACGGGAGCCGGATTTTACGCTGGAATTGTTTACCGCGCTGAACGCTCCCGACCTGACTCTGACGATGGCCGGCCGTGGGTGGGAACCGTTTGAAGCGGCGGCGCAAAGGGCACAGGGCGTTTTGGGGGCACGGTTCGTCCGCCCCGGTTTGCTGCCGCCGGAAAAGGCGGCAGAGCTGGAAAGCGGGGCTGACATTTTGCTCAGCCTTGGCAACGCCTTTGACAACCAGATGCCCAGCAAGCTGTTCAGCTACTTGGGCACCGGCAAGCCGCTGTTACACCTGGCCGTGACCGACACCGACCCCACCCTGCCTTACCTGGCGAAGTATCCGCTGGCGCTGGTGCTGCACAAAAAGAACGGCGTAACGCCGGAAGTAGTAGACACGCTGCGACGCTGGCTGACTGACGTGCAGGGGCAGTGCTTGCCCTATGCGCAGGTGGCCGCCCTCTACCCGGAGTTTACGCCGGGAGTAGTGGCACAGACGTTTATTGGGCGGATTTAGTAAGCCGCATCGCTCTTTGGCTCCCTCTGCGCGGGAGCCCCCTCGCAGAGGGGGCCGTACCTCAACTCCATGAAAGGACCTCAACCTTTATGCACATCCTCTGGCTTGTAAAAACTGTATTGCCGCAGGCGGCGGCTGCCTGCGGGCTGGCAGGTGCCAGCGATGTAAGCGGCAGTTGGCTCACCGGCCAGCTGGCAGCGCTGCGCCCCCACGGGGAACTGCGCCTGACCGTAGCTTGCACCGATGCCCGCCAGAAAGCATCCTTGCAGGGGGAGCAGGACGGTGTAAGCTACCGCATCCTGCCCGGTGCCGATGGTTTTGCCGCCCTGCTGCAAACCGAGCAGCCCGACCTTGTGCATATCTGGGGCACCGAGTACCCCGAAGCCGCCGCCATGCAGGATGCCGCCGCTGCGGCGAACCTGCCGGTGCTCATCAGCATCCAGGGCGTGATGCGGGACTGCGCGGCGCACCTATGCGACGGCGTGCCCGACGCCTACCGCCATTCCGGCGGACTGTGGCACACCATTGATAAGATCATTCCCGGCGAACTGCTGGACAACATGCAAGCCAATTTTGACGTTCTGGCGCAGAAAGAAGCCACCGTTCTGGGCAAGGCCCGCTGCGTCACCGGCCGCACCGGCTTTGACCGCCGCGCCGCCGCCGACCTGGCCCCCGCCGCCCGCTACTACCCCTGCAACGAGACGCTGCGCCCCCTGTTTTACACCGGGGCGCTGTGGCATGCGCGGGAGTTCGGCCGCGCGCCGGTACTGTTTCTGCCCCAAGGCAACTACCCGCTGAAAAACCTGCACACCGTCATCCGGGCGCTGCCTGCCGTGCGCCAACAGTTTCCCGGTGCCACGCTGCACATTGCGGGCTGGCCGCCGCTGGACAAAGGCCCGCTTCTGCGGCCCATCATCGACCGCATGTTCCCCTATAAACTCTACTGCAAGCGGCTGGCAGTGCAGCTGGGCGTGGCCGATGCTCTGCATTATACCGGCCCGCTGGATGCCGCCGCCATGCGCCAGGCGTACTTAGAGGCAGACGTGTTTTTGCTGCCCTCCAGCTGCGAGAACAGCCCCAACAGCCTGGGCGAGGCCATGCTGCTGGGCATGCCCTGCGTGGCCAGCAACGCCGGGGGCATCTCCGATATGCTGGCCGCCGGCCGCGAGGGGCTGCTTTACGGCGAGAGCCAGGACGCGGACGCCCTGGCCCGCTGCCTGCTGCAGGTGCTGACCGCCCCCGACGGCGGCACGGCCCTGGGCCAGGCAGCCCGCGCCCGTGCCCTGCACACCCACGATGCCGCCGCCAACGCCGCCGCGCTGGTGGGCATTTACGAAACGATTTTGAAGGGGGATGCCCAGTGAGGATCGGCGCTGTCACCATCATTATCCCCTGTTATAAAGCTGCTGCCACGCTGCGCCGGGCTGTGGATTCCACTCTGTGCAGTGCGCCAGCCGATACCCGGCTATTATTGGTGGACGACGGAAGCCCGGATTCGACCGGCACGCTTTGCGACGAGCTGGCCTCCGCTGACCCCCGCATCACCGCGCTGCACCGTGCAAACGGCGGCGCGGGTGCGGCCCGCAGCACCGGGCTGGACGCCGCTACCGGCGACTGGGTGCTGTTTTTAGACGCCGACGACGAACTGTTGCCCGGCCTGTGGGACGAGCTGGCCGCGCTGGATGACACCGCCCAAAAAGCCGACCTGCTGTTATTTCACTTGTGCCGGGCCAGCGGCGGTGACACCACCGGGGTGCTGGCACCGGGCTTTTACCCGGATCTGTCCGCATTGGGCGCTGCGCTGGAGCCGCTGTTGTTTACCAGCGGCCTGCTGGCGGCCCCCTACCCCAAACTGTTCCGCCGGGCCGTGATAGGGGCGCTGCGGTTCGACCCGCGGCTGCAGATCAACGAAGATGTTTTGTTTAATCTGCAATTTTTACAAAATGGCTCTGCCATTTATTGCCTGCATGGTGTATACTATAGACAAAACGATGTAGGGATTGGCAGCCTTTCCCGCTCACTGCGGGGAGACTTGCTGGATGCCGAGGCCATCACCCGCCCGGCGCTGGAAGCTCTGCTGACCCAAAACGGCATTGACCCCGCCCCCTACCTGCAAACCAGCCGGGTGCGCGCCTGCATCAACCAGTACGGGCTGCTGACCGGCTGCAAGGGCAGTTTAACCTATAAACAACGGCGGGATGTATTTGCCCGCATTTTGGCTGATGCCGATGCCCGCGCGGCGTTGCGGGCGCGGCTGCAAAACGACCCCAACCGCCTGCTGGCCCTGCCCTACAAGCTGGGGCTGGCGCTGCGCGCGCCGGGGTTGCTGGCTGCCTACACGCTGGCCAAACAGCGATTTTTGTAAATGATAAAAGGAGTCCGCCATGGCGATGGATCACCCCAAAATCAGCATTATCACCACGGTTTACAAAACCGGGCATTATCTGCCGCTGACCGTGCAAAGCATCCTGGCCCAGACGTTTGCCGATTTTGAACTGCTGCTGGTCGACGACGGCAGCCCCGATAACAGCGGCGAGGTCGCCGATGCACTGGCCAAGACCGATGCCCGCATCCACGTTTTCCACAAGGAGAACGGCGGCCCTGCCAGCGCCAGCAACATGGGACTGGACAACGCCCGCGGCGACTACATCGGCTTTGTCGATTCCGACGATTTGATCGCGCCGGATATGTATGAGAAACTCTACGCCGCTGTACAGGCCCCCGGCGTGCGGCTGGCCGCCTGCGCGGGCGATTGCATCGACGAGGACGGCAACAAAATTGAGGGCCGCGTCGTCACCAGTGACTTGCGGGGCGTGCATGACGCCCAGGAGCTTTTACTGGATGCGTTTAAGACCGGCAGCTTTTACGGGCCGCTGAGCTGGAACAAGCTGTTTGATGCGCGCCTGTTTAAAGACAAAGGCATCCATTACGATGAAACGATGCTTTTTGGCGACGACGCCAGCGTGCTGCACCGCGTGTTTGAGGGTGAGAAATGCAACTGCCTGGGTGATACGCTCTACCATTACCGCACCCGCGCGGGGCAGATCACCACGGCCGGCTTCCCGCCGCGCAAGCTGGATGACCTGCGCATGTACTGGGATTGGCTGCAATATTTTGCCGCCAAACCAGACCGCACGGAATACCAGCAATGGGCCACGGCCTGCTACTGGCGGCTGTTTTACCAGTTCTGGTGCCAATCCGGCGCGGCTGGCAATCTGAACGATCTGAAAGACCAGTTTATGGCACATAAAAAGCATCTGGATGCCGTTGTGCCGGACCTGATGCGCAGCCCGCTGCTGTCGGCGGGGGAAAAAGTACGGCTTGTCCTGTTCAGTGCCAATCCATCGGCCTTTTACGGGGCCGCCACAGCCTGGGGACGCCTGACAGCAAAGAGGAAGGGGAAATAAACGATGGAACATATCGGAATCAGCGTGATCGTACCGATCTACAATACCAAACCGTACCTGAAAGAGTGCGTGGACAGCATCCTGAAGCAGGAAGTGGAAGTGCCCTTTGAGGTGCTTCTGGTGGACGACGGCGCCACCGACGGCTGCGCCGAAATGTGCGATGAGTTTGCCGCCAAGGACAAGCGTGTGCGGGTCTTCCACCAGGAGAACCAGGGCCTGTCCGCCGCCCGCAACACCGGCATCGACGCCGCCCGCGGCCGCTACTACGCCTTTGTGGACTCGGACGATGTGGTCTGCCCAGGCTACCTGCACACCCTGTACGCCGCCTGCGAGAAAAATGACGCCTACATGGCGCTTTGCTCCGTGGAGGACGTGCAGGAGAACGGCAAGAGCTGCGATCCTGCCAGCTATACCCGCCCCAACGCCGAGGGCGTTTTCTGCGGCAAAGACCTGCTGAATGAGTTTTACACCCCCAACGGCACCGTGTACACCGTTGCCTGGAACAAGCTCTACCGCGCCGAGGTCTGGAAGCTGCTGCACTACCCCGAAGGCCGCCTGCACGAGGATGACTTTGTGGCCCACCGCCTGTTCTGGCGGTGCGACAAGGTCGTCTGCGTGGACAAGGTGCTGTACCACTACCGGCTGCGCGGCGGCAGCATCTGCCGCACCAACACCAAGCCCGAAGCCTTTGACGCTGTGGACGGCCTGGCCGACCGCTACCGCTTCTATGTGGAAAACGGTGCTGACCGCGCGGTGATCGATGCCGCCTATGCAGCCTGCTGGCGGCGGTATCTCTTCCTGTGTGCCAAGGTGCGCCAGAACCCCACCCCGCAGCTGGTGAAGGCCATCAGCAAGGAGCAGTTTTTGATGCAGGGGCTCATCAGCTACCTGCCCAACTGCCGCCAGATGAAGATGACCGAGAAGCTTTCCGCCGCCCGCTGGGCCATGATGAGCGCGGAGAGTTTGTGCCCGATCAAAAAATAATTTTTGTGGTTCGTGCTTTTTTGTAGGGGTCGATGCCCGCATCCGCCCCTACAGTACGGCGTGACCCTAACAAGGAGTTACCCCCTTTGCCCATCCTGAAACCCGACAAAGAGAAAGACGCAAACAAGCACCCCCGCGTGCTGCTGATCCCGCCGCCGGACCTGCCGGTGCCTGCGGTGCAGGGCGGCGCGGTGGAAACGCTGCTGACCCATCTGATCCGTGAAAACGAGAAGCAGGGCCGGCTGGATCTGCTATGCGCCAGCGTGCCTGATGAGGCCGCCCGCCGTGCCGCCGAGGGCCTGCAGCACACCAAAATGCTGTACGTCGCCCGCCCCCATGGCCACCGCCGCTATTGGCCCATGGTCTTTTTGGAACGGTGCGTGGGTATTGCTGCCCCCTACGACCCGTGGTACCAGAAAGTGCAGCTCTCGCTGGCGCTGGAACTGCCCCCGCCCGATGTCATCGTGGCCGAGGGCGGCAACCTGACCCAGTGCAGCGCCATCAGCCGCATGTTTGGCCGCAAGCGCTGCCTGGCCCACCTGCACGGCCAGACCAGCGGCAGCCCTGCCATGGATACTATTTACGGCGGCGTGCTGGCATTAAGCGAGTTCATCCGGGACGATTACCTGCAAAACAGTAGTCTTGACCGCCGCAGCGCTTACATTTTGTATAACTGCATCGATACCGAGCGTTTCCGCCCTGCCCCGCCGCCGATGGCCCTGCGCACCCGGCTGGGCTTTGGCCCCAGGGATTTTGTGATGCTGTTCTGCGGCCGATTGGAGCCGGACAAGGGCATCCACAAGCTGATGGAAGCGCTGAGTAAGCTGCCGGTGCCGAATATCCGGCTGCTGATCGTGGGCAGTCCGTTCTTTGGCCGCACCCAGCAAAGCAGCTTTTTGCGCAAGCTGGAGCAGCAGGCCAAGGCGCTGGGCGATCGCGTACAGTTTACCGGCTACATCCCCAACGAGGACCTACCCGATTACTACCGCCTGGCCGACCTTGTCTGTGTACCGACCCTGGTGGAGGAAGCCGCCGGGCTGGTAGCCATGGAGGCCATGGCCTGCGGCCGCCCCGTGCTGGCTACCCGCAGCGGCGGTATGCCCGAATATCTGGAGGGCAGTCAGGCCGTTCTGGTGGAGCGGGGCGAAAACATCGCCGACCAGCTGGCGTGGAGCATCCGCATGCTGTACGAGCACCCGGCCCTGTGCGCCGAGATGGGCGCCGCCGGGGCCAAGCGGGCACAGGATTTTTCTGTTGCACGTTACTATGATGAATTTGTGCACATTGTGAGCGAGATCGCACAGAACGGAGGGACGCCATGAGCAAAGCAGCTATTTGCGTGGTGGTGCCCGTATACAAAGCCATGGCCACTCTGGACCGCTGCGTGGAAAGCGTACTGGCCCAGCAGGTGGAGGGCGGGCTGACCTGCATTTTGGTGGATGACGGCAGCCCCGACGAAAGCGGTACGCTCTGCGACGCCTGGGCCGCAAAGGACGACCGGGTGACGGTCATCCACCAGGACGATTTAGGTGTTTCGGGTGCACGCAACAGCGGACTGGCTGCCGCGGACAGTGAGTTTATCGTCTTTTTGGATTCCGACGATGCACTGCGCCCCGGTGCTTTGCAGGCAGCCCTGACCGCCCAGCGCGCCGCGCCGCAGGACTTTGTGGTGTGGCACTATACCACCGACGAAAAAGACCCCGCCGCCGTGACTGCCGATGCGGAGCCGCGCCCCCAGGCAGGGCTGGCCCGGTTGTGGCTGGACTGCCTGCTGGCTATGCCCTGGAACAAGCTGTACCGGGCCGACCTGGCCAAGCAGCTGCAGTTTGATGTGCAGTACACCTTGGGCGAGGACCTGCAGTTTGTGCTGGATTACATCGCCCTGCTGGGGCAGACGGTGCCGGAGTTCGGCTACCGGGTAATGACCAGCCCCCTGACTTTTTATGATTGCAGCCACGGCGGGACGCTCTCGACGCGGTACCACGCCAACTACTGCGATATTTGGCCGAAACACTTTGCCAAGCTGAACGCCGCCTGCCATGCCGCCGCCTGCCCGGCTGAGGACATGCGCCCCTTACACCGCGCCGAATTGCAGGTGTTTTCCGAGGGCGTGGCCGACATCATGCGGCGCGATCCGTCCCCCACCCAGCGGCTGAAAGGCTACAAGGCCGAGGCCGCGCTGCGCAGTCCCTGGCTGCGGGCGCTGCTGGAGCGGATGAAGATCGAGCACTGCTACAGCGCCTATTACCTGCCCTGCCGCTGGCGTAACGTGGGCCTTGTGTGCCGTGTGGACGAAGCCCGGCGCGCCAATGCCCCCCTGTACGGCAAGCTGGATTGGGCCGGGTATTATTTACTGCTGGGCAAAATGAAACGAGATTAAAAAACAGGGTCGATGCACGATGTAATGTGTATTGACCCTGTTTTTTGTACCAATTATGAGAAAAATCACACACAACGCATAGTTGCAACTACCCGTTGCGGAAAAGAAACCGTACCCGCTTGCTTTTATTTTGAACGGGGCCTTAGCAAGGCATAAAAAAATCCCGCATCGTTTGGAGCAGTAAACGATGCGGGCGTAACGCAATAAGCAGACCGCTAAAAAAGGCGCAGAGCAAAACGCCATAACGGAGGCGCAGCCTGTTATTGGCAGGAACCGCACCGGTGAGGCAATAGGCCGATGGGGTTCGAGATTGGTTATGGTTAGTATCCGCTAACCACGGTTATACTTTACCATATCAAAGCCTTAATGTCAAGCGTTTTTCCAAAATAATTCCTGTATTTTTTGTAGGATTTTTTCCGTGTAGAAAAGCGTTTTATTTTTGTCATTGTAACGTTATTTATTGTGTAAAACCTGACAAAAAAGCATTTGTCGGAGCGCCTGCGGGCCGATGCAAGCATCGGCCCCTACATACATGCGGCGGCAATTAAGAGGCGAGCGAACCATGTTCGTCCCTGCTCTGCAAAAGGATTTCGTCTATTCTTACTCTTTCGGGGCGTCGGGATAGTCTTTTACGTGCAGCAGGGCCTCGGCGGCAGCTACTTCCTCGGCAGTGGGCACGCGCACGCCGTCCAGCGGGTACGGGATACCCAGGTTCTGCCACTTAAAAAGCCCCAGTGTGTGGTAAGGCAAAATCTCGACGCGGCGCACGGTGGGCAGTGATTTTATAAATCCATCCAGCTGGCGCAGGCCGTCGGCGTCATCGGTCAGGCCGGGAACCAGCACGTGGCGGATCCAGAGGTCCACGCCTTTGGAGGCCACATACTGCGCCATAGCCAGAATGTTTTTATTCGTGTGGCCGGTCAGCTTTTTGTGCTTTTCGTCGTCGATCTCCTTTAAATCCAAGATCACCAGGTCGGTGTTGGCCAGCAGCTTGTCAAAGCGGGCCATCCATTCGGCGTCATCGGGCGCGAAGGGCTGGGCGCTGGTGTCCAGGGCAGTCTGCACCTTTTTGGCGTGGGCCAGGCGGAACACCTCGCTGACGAAATCCAGCTGGCGCAGGGGCTCGCCGCCGCTGATGGTGATGCCGCCGTTGTTGCGCCAATAGTTGCGGTAGCGGTAGGCGGCCGAGAAGGCCTCCTGCGGGGTCTTGGCGGTGTCCTGGGTAAAGGCCCAGGTCTCGGGGTTATGGCAGTACTGGCAGCGCATGGCGCAGCCCTGCATAAAGATAATATACCGCACGCCCGGCCCATCGACCAGGCCAAAGGTTTCGACAGAATGGATGTAGCCCAAAGTTTCGGACATAGGTTGCCTCCGTTGTTTTTGTATTGGTGCGTCGGAGAAAGCGGCATATAAACCAGGGCTCTCTCCCCCACCCGCTTCGCGGGAGCCCTCCCAGAGGGGGCCAGAAGTATGTGGGTTGCCTATTAGTATACCATATAAAAAGGCCTGCAGCCGCAGCCACAGGCCCTTTTGCTATTTTATTTTTTTGGACTTACAGCACCTTGTGGCAGGTACGGGCGATGACGTCCAGCTGCTGTTCCTTGGTCAGGTCGATGAACTTAACGGCGTAACCGGAAACACGGATGGTGAAGTTGGCGTACTCCTCCTTCTCCGGGTGCTCCATAGCGTCGATCAGCTTCTCGGTGCCAAAGACGTTGACGTTCAGGTGATGGGCTCCCTGGTCAAAGTAGCCGTCCATGACCTGCACCAGGTTGTTGATGCGCTCACCCTCGCTGTGGCCCAGGGCATCGGGGTTGATGGTCTGGGTGTTGGAGATACCGTCCAGTGCCCAGTGATAGGGCAGCTTGGCAACGGAGTTCAGGGATGCCAGCAGGCCGTGGGTCTCGGCACCATAGGACGGGTTGCCGCCGGGGGCAAACGGGGTGTAAGCCTTGCGGCCATCGGGCATAGCGCCGGTGGCCTTGCCGTAGACAACGTTGGAGGTGATGGTCAGGATCGAGGTGGTGGGCTCGGAGTTGCGGTAGGTGTGGCGGCGCTTGATCTTCTCCAGGAAGCTGCGCAGCAGCTCAACGGCGATGTCATCGGCGCGGTCATCATCGTTGCCGTACTTCGGGAAATCGCCCTCGATCTCGTAATCGGTGACGAGGCCCTGCTCATTGCGGATGCACTTGACCTTGGCGTACTTGATGGCGGACAGAGAGTCGACCACATGGCTGAAGCCTGCGATGCCGGTGGCAAAAGTGCGGCGGACATCGGTATCGATGAGGGCCATCTCGGCGGCTTCGTAGTAGTACTTGTCGTGCATATACTGGATCAGGTTCAGGATGTTGACGTACAGGCCGGCCAGCCAGTCCATCATGACATCATACTTGGCCATGACCTCATTGTAATCCAGATATTCGGCAGTGATGGGGGCGTAAGCGGGGCCGACCTGCTCGCCCAGCTTCTCGTCCACGCCGCCGTTGATGGCGTACAGCAGGCACTTGGCCAGGTTGGCGCGGGCGCCGAAGAACTGCATCTCCTTGCCGGTCTGGGTAGCAGACACGCAGCAGCAGATGGAGTAGTCATCGCCCCAGACGGGCTTCATCACATCGTCGTTCTCGTACTGGACGGAAGAGGTGCTGATGGAGATCTTGGAGGCGTAATCCTTGAAGGTCTTGGGCAGAGCGGAGGAGTACAGAACCGTCATGTTCGGCTCCGGAGCGGGGCCCATGTTCTCCAGGGTGTGCAGGAAACGGAAGTCGTTCTTGGTGACCATGGAGCGGCCGTCCATGCCGATGCCGCCAACTTCCAGGGTGGCCCAGACGGGGTCGCCGCTGAACAGCTGGTTGTAGCTGGGGATACGGGCGAACTTGACCATACGGAACTTCATGACCATGTGGTCGATCAGTTCCTGGGCCTCGGTCTCGGTCAGGGTGCCGTTGTCCAGATCGCGCTGGATGTAGATGTCCAGGAAGGTGGAAACACGGCCGACGGACATGGCAGCGCCGTTCTGTGTCTTGATAGCGGCCAGATAGCCGAAGTACAGCCACTGGGCAGCCTCTTTTGCGTTGGCAGCAGGCTCAGAGATGTCGTAGCCGTAGGAGGCAGCCATCTCCTTCATGCCCTTGAGGGCGTTGATCTGCAGGGCGATCTCCTCACGCAGACGGACAACCTCCTCGGTCATAGTGCCGTCGCCGCAGTTGGCGAAGTCGTTCTGCTTGGCTTTGATGAGGTAATCGATACCGTACAGGGCCACACGGCGGTAGTCGCCGACGATACGGCCGCGGCCGTAGGTGTCGGGCAGACCGGTGACGATGTGGCTGTGGCGGGCCTTCTTCATCTCGGGAGTGTAGGCATCAAACACAGCCTGGTTATGGGTACGGGTATACTTGGTAAAGATCTCGTGCAGCTTTTCGCTGGGCTGATAGCCGTAGGTCGTGCAGGCCTGCTCAGCCATCTTGATGCCGCCGTAGGGCATGAAAGCACGCTTCAGGGGCTTATCGGTCTGCAGGCCAACGACCTTTTCCAGGTCCTTCAGCTCGGGGTCGATGTAGCCGGGGCCGTATGCGGTCAGGCCGGAGACGACTTCGGTCTCCATGTCCAGTACGCCGCCCTTGGCACGCTCTTCCTTCTGCAGCTTCTGCAGGGCACCCCACAGCTTGTTGGTAGCATCGGTGGGGCCAGCCAGGAAGCTTTCATCACCGTCGTAGGGGGTGTAGTTCTTCTGGATGAAGTCGCGGGTGTTGACTTCCTCTTTCCAGATACGGCCTTCAAAGCCTTCCCACTGTTTGAAATCTGTCATATTGCACCTCTTTTTAAAATCAGGAATACCAGATATAGACTTTACCAGTGACATTATACACTATGGATGGTATGTTGTGCAACTGGAAAATTGTGTACCCGGATGGATTTTCCCACCCGGCAGGTATATCATACCAAAAGATAAGGATTTAGTATGTTGTCCAGGCAACATTTTCAACTTTTTTGGCTCCCTCCCAGAGGGGGGCCTTTATGCGGAAATCAGCGCTTGATGTTGAAGGCGCCGAAGCCGGGGTACTGGGCAGCACCGCCGAGTTCTTCCTCGATGCGGAGCAGCTGGTTATACTTGGCAACGCGCTCGCTGCGGCTGGGGGCACCGGTCTTGATCTGGCAGGTGTTCAGGGCAACGGCCAGGTCAGCAATGGTGGTGTCCTCGGTCTCGCCGGAACGGTGAGAAGCAATGGCGGTGTAGCCAGCCTTGTGGGCCATCTTAATGGCCTCCAGCGTCTCAGAGACAGAACCGATCTGGTTCAGCTTGATCAGGATGGAGTTGCCGCAGCCCAGGCTGATGCCCTTGGACAGGCGCTCGGTGTTGGTGACGAACAGGTCGTCGCCCACCAGCTGGACCTTGCCGCCCAGCTCCTTGGTCATATGCTGCCAACCTTCCCAGTCCTCTTCATCCAGGCCGTCCTCGATGGAGTAGATGGGATACTTCTCGACCAGCTGCTTCCAGTGCTCGACCAGCTCCTCGCTGGTAAAGACCTTGCCGCACTTGGGCAGTTTGTACTCGCCCTTCTTGCTGCCCTTCCACTCGCTGGAAGCGGCATCCATGGCCAGGACGAAGTCCTTGCCGGGTACGTAGCCGGCCTTCTCGATGGCCTCGAGGATATACTGGATCGCCTCCTCATCGCTGGCCAGGTCAGGAGCGAAGCCGCCCTCATCGCCAACGGAGGTAGCCAGACCCTTGCTCTTCAGCAGAGCCTGCAGGGCGTGGAAGACCTCGGTGCACCAGCGCAGGCCTTCTTTGAAGCTGGGGGCGCCGGCGGGCATGATCATGAACTCCTGCACGTCAACAGTGTTGGCTGCATGGGCGCCGCCGTTGAGGATGTTCATCATGGGGACGGGCAGCTTGTTGCCAGAAACGCCGCCCAGGAAGCGGTACAGGGGAATGTCCAGAGAGATGGCAGCAGCACGGGCCGCAGCGATGGAGACCGCCAGGATGGCGTTGGCACCCAGGTTGGACTTATCCTTGGTGCCGTCAGCCTTCAGCATGGCAGCGTCAACCGCATAGATGTCAGCGGCATCCAGGCCGACCAGCACCTCGTTGATGGTGGTGTTGATGTTCTCGACAGCCTTGCTGACACCTTTGCCGCCGAAACGGCTCTTGTCGCCGTCGCGCAGCTCCAGGGCCTCGAACTCGCCGGTGGAAGCGCCGCTGGGGGCAGCGCCGCGGCCGATGGTGCCGTCAGCCAGCCAGACCTCGGCTTCGACAGTGGGGTTGCCGCGGGAGTCGATGATCTCACGGCCGATGACCTTTTCAATTTCCAGATAACTCATGGTGCACATTCCTTTCTATCTATAACAATATTGAACAGGGATAGTATGGGTGAAGTGCTGTGCAAACATGCCCATGCGCAGGCATGTTTGCGCGCTTTTGGTTAGCTTTTGCTAACCAGCGATACGATACCATGTACAGGGGTGCTTTGTCAATAAGATAACAGGTTTTTGCCCAAAATAAATTCACAATCGGTCTTATTCCTGCCCGTTTGACATGTTTTCTGGCAGCAGGGCGGTTTTTGGGCGGCCGTGCACTTGACATTTCGGCCTAAAGGCGGTAAGATAGTCTACGCTAACTGTTAGAATTTGTGAATCTTCCTGCCATATCCGCCAACCGGGTATTGCGGTGTAAATTATAAAAGGAGGTGCGTTCCATGACGGAGCCTGTAAGTTCTTCCCTGCCGACCTGCCGCGATCTGATCCAAAGCATCGTTGCCGCCGTGGACGCACGGGATGTCTACACTGCCCACCATTCCGACCGGGTGGCCGCTATGGCGGTGGTGCTGGCTCGGGTCCTGCACTTGAGCGAGGACGACACCAACACGGTGCAGGTTGCCGCTTTCGCCCATGACATCGGCAAAATTTCGATGTCCGACGCCGTGCTGCGCAAAGCCGGGCCGTTGACCGACGCCGAGTGGGAGGAGATACGCCGCTGCCCCGTGACGGGATACGACATCCTTCGCAAGGTGCCTCAGTTCCAGCGGGTGGCGCTCATCGTGCGGCACCACCACGAGCGGTGGGACGGCCGCGGCTACCCAGACCAGCTGGCCGGGACCGCTATTCCGCTGGGGGCGCGCATCATCGCGGTGGCGGATTCCATCGACGCCATGATGAGCAACCGCAGCTACCGCCCGGCCATGGCCGCACCGGTCTGCCACCATGAAATCGAGAAAAACAGCGGTGTAATGTATGATCCACAGGTCGTGGCCGCCGCTATGAACTGTTGGGATGAGTTGGTGAGCCGCTACACCGAAGTGGAAACACCGCCCACACCCTACTTTGACCGCCTGCAGCTGGAGCACACCCGCCAGGCCCACGATTACCTGCTGGCCAACCAGGGTAGCCGCATTACGCTGGCCGAGCTGGCCGCGCGGTTCCACCTGTCCCAAAGCTCGCTGAAGATCTGCTTTAAGGCGCTGTACGGCGTACCAGTGGCCAGCTATCTGCGGGGGCTGCGGATGGACACCGCCGCCAATTTGTTGCGCAGCAGCGACCTTCCGGTGGCCGAGATTGCCCACCGCGTGGGGTACGAGGACCCCAGCCGCTTTGCGGCAGCCTTCCGCCGCCATACCGGCTACCGCCCCACCGAACTGCGCCGTGTCCCCTGCCCCACACCGCCCGAAAATGAGAGCGATGCCAGCGCTTGACAAAAATCCAAACGGCATATTTTCCGGCCGATTGCGTATAACCCAGTTATAACTAACCCTAATAGAATATTTTGTATACCGACAACAACTCTGTTGTCAACATCTCAACACTGTTGTGAAATATATAGAGTGGAGGACAAAAATTATGAATTGGGCTAAAGTTGCATTGTTCGCAGGCGGCGCACTGTTTGGTTCCGCCGGTATCGAAATTTTGACCAGCAAGGACGCCAAGAAGCTGTACACCCAGTGCACCGCCGCTGTGCTGCGCATGAAGGACAGCGTCATGGAGACTGCTACCACCCTGCAGGAGAACTGCGGTGACATCCTGGCCGACGCCAAGGAGATCAACGAGGAGCGCGCCGCCGCTGACGAGGCCGCTGTCGTTGCCGACGAGGCCGCTGAAGACAAGGCAGCCGAATAATTTTCACTGAAAAGAGCTGCCCGCTGCACGGTGGGCAGCTTTTTATTTGTGGGAGAGTATAACAATGAAATGGAAAATTTTGCATGAAAGCAAAGGCCGCATGCGCCTGCACCTGAACAAGCCGCGCATGAGCCTGGCCGAAGCCGACCAGCTGCAGGATTACCTGGCGGCCCTGCCCGGCGTGCGCACCGCCGCCGTGTATGAGCGCACCTGTGATGTGGTGGTCGTGTATACCGAGAACCGCGCAAGCCTGGTGAAGGGCCTGGCCGCCTTCCGTTTTGATGTGGAAGCCCTGGCCGAGGTATCCACCAACAGTCCCCGCGCTGTGAACCGTGAGTATCAGGAAAAGCTCATCAATATGACGATCTTCCACTTTGCGCGCAAGCTGTTTTTGCCGATGCCGCTGTGCATCGCCTATACCGCCGTGCGCAGCCTGCCCTACCTGTGGCGTGGGCTGACCTGCCTGCTGCGCCGCAAGCTGGAAGTGGAAGTGCTGGATGCGCTGTCCATCGGCGTTTCAATGCTGCGGGGGGACTTCTCCACAGCAGGGTCCGTTATGTTCCTGCTGCGGCTGGGCGAGCTGCTGGAGGAGTGGACCCGCAAGAAGTCCCTGAGCGATCTGGCCCGCTGCATGTCACTGAACGTCGACCGCGTCTGGCAGCAGACTGCCGAGGGCGAGGTACTGGTCCCCATCAGCCAGGTGCGCCCCGGCGACGCCGTGGTCGTACACACGGGCAGCGTCATCCCGCTGGATGGCCGCGTGCTGGAGGGTGAAGCCAGCGTGAACCAGGCCTCCCTGACCGGCGAGGCTGAACCCGTGCGCAAGAGCACCGGCGCTGTTGTGTATGCCGGCACCGTGGTCGAGGAAGGCCAGCTGGTGATGACCGTGGAGCAGCAGGCCGGCAACGGCCGCTACGACCAGATCGTGCAGATGATCGAGGCTTCCGAAAAGCTGAAGTCTTCCAGCGAGACCCGTGCCGCCGCCCTGGCAGACAAGCTAGTGCCTTACAGCCTGCTGGGCACCGCCGTTACCTACGCACTGACCCGCAACACCACCCGCGCTATCTCGATCCTGATGGTCGACTTCTCCTGCGCGCTGAAGCTGTCCATGCCGCTGGCGGTGCTTTCTGCTATGCGTGAGTGCGGCAGCTACCATATCACCGTCAAGGGCGGCAAGTATCTGGAAGCCCTGGCCAAGGCCGACACCATTGTGTTCGACAAGACCGGCACCCTGACCCATGCTACCCCCACCGTGGTGGACGTTGTGCCGTTTGGCGGCCGCAATGCCGACGATGTGCTGCGCATTGCCGCCTGCCTGGAGGAGCATTACCCCCACTCGATGGCCAACGCCGTTGTGCAGGCCGCTGCCCAGAAGGGCATCAACCACGAGGAAATGCACAGCGAAGTGCAGTACGTCGTGGCCCACGGCATCGCCAGCAGCGTAGCCGGTGAGAAAGTCGTCATCGGCAGCCAGCACTTTGTATTTGAGGATGAGGGCTGCTACATCCCCACCAGCGAGAGCGACAGATTCGACGCTCTGCCGCCGGAATATTCCCATTTGTATCTGGCTATCGGCGGTGAACTGGCCGGTGTCATCTGCATTGCCGATCCGCTGCGCGAGGAGGCCGCCGATGTGTTGAAGGCCCTGCGCGGCTTAGGCATCCGCAAGGCTGTGATGATGACCGGCGACAACGACCGCACGGCATCCGTCATTGCCAAGCAGGTAGGCGTGGACGCCTACTATGCCGAGGTGCTGCCCGAGGACAAGGCCCGCTTTGTAGAGCAGGAGAAGGCCGCAGGCCACACCGTCATCATGCTGGGCGACGGCATCAACGACTCCCCCGCCCTGTCCGCTGCTGATGTTGGCATTGCCATCAGCGACGGCGCTGCCATTGCCCGCGAGATCGCCGATGTGACCGTGGCCGCCGACAGCCTGAATGAGCTGGTCATCCTGAAGTGCATCGCCAACGGCCTGCAGAAGCGTACCCATGACAACTACCGCTTTATCATGGGCTTCAACAGCACGCTGATCGTGCTGGGCGCCATGGGCATTTTGCAGCCTGCCACTTCGGCCCTGCTGCACAACGCCTCGACCCTGGCCATCAGCCTGAAGAGCATGACCAATTTGCTGGATGAGTATAAGTAAGATAAGTAAGGCGCAAACATAAAAATATCCCCCGCTGTTGTTCGCAAGGAATAACGGCGGGGGCTTTGTTTTTTGTGATTAATAGTAGGGAGCAACCGCCCCTACAGCGAGGTTGCAACCCATTTAAGGTTACAGCAGCCCAACATATTTATTATAGCACCTCTTACATGCACTTATCAATCCTTAACATGCACAAATAATTCATTGCAGGATTGTCTGCTCTGCGAATAGACGAATTTCTAAGCGTGTGCTATAGTATAG
>OLPT01000193.1_pt1 | contig 50736 bp, 50 predicted proteins | sample 1673051 | NCBI WGS metagenome assembly OLPT01 (sample SAMEA3136750, study PRJEB25190) | human gut metagenome | biome: human gut; feature: human-associated habitat; material: faeces | place: Austria | collected 2013
AGATGAAGGAAAGGGGCTAAATTTATGCCTAAAAATAAGGTTTTCGGACAGGCTGAGGGGGGAATGGAATTGTCTGCCTTTATTCAAAGGCCGGAAACTGGTATGGACGCGAGGAGAAGATTAAAGACTATGATGCATATATCTTTTTCCCAGAAAGCCAGGTTTACATCACACGAAATATTGTATGTGTGATTTATGTGTTACTTGCCTTACTTCTTTTCTCTCTTTATTGGGTGAGCAGGAACAGAACAGAAAAGAGAAGTATCCTTCAAGATCAGAAGAGACTTCGTGTGATCAATGCTCTTGGCCATGCATATTCTTCTATTTCTCTTGTGAATATAAAAACAGAGAAAATCGAAATTGTAAAATCTTCAAGGAATATGAAGCCGGATCAGAAAGGGGATATTCTTTCCAAAGTGCACCTGGAAGAACTGATACAGCAGGTTATTACAGAGCCATTTCAGGAGAAATATCGTGAATTTATCAATATGAGTACGGTGACACAGCGTCTGGAAGAACGTGAGACGTTGAGCTTTACAGCTCAGACAGTAGAAGGAAGGTGGCTGACAATAATCATTGTGCCGCAGGGATATGATAAAACTGGGAAACTAAGTACAGTTCTGGTTGCGAACCGTGATGTAACAGAGGAAAAAGAACGAGAGATAGAGCGGGATAAGAATCTGAGAAATGCACTCGCAGCTGCGGAACATGCAAACAGGGCGAAAACAGCGTTCCTGAATAATATGTCCCATAATATCCGTACGCCGATGAATGCGATTATCGGATTTACAGCATTTGCTTAGCCTGATCAATGATGTGTTGGATATGAGCAGAATCGAGAGCGGTTCTGTTCGAATTGAATATACAACGGTACACCTGCCGGATATTTTGCATGATTTAAGAACGATCATTCAGGGATCTGTACATTCCAAACAGCAGGATCTTTATATTGATACACAGGATGTATTTCATGAAGATATCATTACCGACAAGCTGCGTCTGACACAGGTCCTTCTCAATATTTGCAGTAATGCTGTAAAATTCACACCGGTCGGCGGTATGATTAACATTCGTGTTTCGGAGAAGCCATGCAGAAGAGATGGATACATAACGGTCGTTTTCAGTGTGAAGGATAATGGAATCGGAATGTCTAGGGAGTTCCGAAAGCATGTGTTTGATTCTTTTTCAAGAGAGCATACTGTTACGGAGAATGGGATTGGAGGAACCGGTCTTGGAATGGCGATCACCAAAAACATTGTGGACATGATGGGTGGTACAATTCAGGTTGAAAGTGAAACCGGAAAAGGAACAGAATTTACAATTATGCTTGAATGCGAAACATCAGGAGAGACAGTGAAACGGGAACCTGTTCCAGAGCTAAAAGGTGCCAGAGCGCTTGTGGTGGATGATGATGCACAAACTTGTATGAGTGTGAGCAGAATGCTGCGTGAGATTGAAATGACGGCAGACTGGACAACTTCGGGAAAAGAAGCGGTACTTCGGGCAAAAGAAGCGTATGAACAGAATCAGGAATTTAAAGTGTATATCATTGACTGGCTGATGCCGGATATGAACGGAATCGAGACAGTACGCAGGATTCGTATGGTGGTTGGAGAGGAGTATCCGATTATTATCCTGACTGCCTATGACTGGTCAGATGTTGAACAGGAGGCAAGAGAGGCGGGAGTAACTGCATTTGTGTCGAAACCGTTGTTTCTTTCAGAGCTGCGGGAAGTTCTGATGAGTCAGGCGCAAAGAGAACTCCTTAGGAATGAAAAACAGAAGGCTCAGGCGAAAAAACGAGAATGATAAAAAAGAACAAAACAGGTTTTGACAAATCACCTATATTTCCGTAAAATATAATTGGTTATTTATGCAAAATGGATTTTAAAATTTCTGAAAAATCAGGGAGAATGAAGAGAGATTATGATTAAGATCAAGAATTATAAAAAGGTAGAAAACCTGGAAGAAGCCTGGGAGCTGAACCAGAAGCGCACGAACCGGATTATTGGAGGTATGCTCTGGGTAAAGATGAGTGATGCTAATGTGCAGACTGCAATCGACCTGTCCGGACTTGGGCTGGATCAGATCGAAGAGACAGAAGAGGAGTTCAGAATCGGCTGCATGGTCACGCTTCGTCAGATGGAATTGCATGAAGGATTGTCTCATTATACAGAAGGCGCAGTGAAAGACGCATTTCGACATATTGTAGGAGTACAGTTCCGTAATCTTGCAACAGTCGGAGGAAGTCTGTTCGGCAGATTTGGATTCTCAGATGTGTTGACACTTCTGCTTGCATTAGATTGTGATGTGGAGCTTTACAAAGGAGGAATCATGTCCATTCAGGAGTTTGCGAAACTTAAAAGAGACAATGACATTCTGGTTCACATTATAATAAAGAAGACGCCAGTTCATATTTGTTATCAGTCTGTGAGAAATACAGTGACAGATTTCCCGACACTTAACCTGACAGCAGCAATCTTTGCTGATAAGATGCGTATTTGTATCGGTGCCAGACCGGGAAAAGCTATGTTGTTCGAAGACGCGGCTGGATTGTTGAAGGGGCTGACAGATGGAAGTGTTACAGAAGAAGAGATACACACATTTGCCAAAGAGATAAAAGAAAAGCTTCCGACTGGAAGTAATATGAGAGGAACTGCTGAATATCGAAGCCATCTGGCAGAGGTTATGACCGTTCGCGCACTTCGTATACTGGGAGGTGACAGAAATGCAGATTAGTATCGTACTTAATGGAAAGAAAATTCAGGAAGAGATCGAACCGGACCTGCTTCTTATAGATTTTGTAAGAAAGCATGGATGTAAAAGTGTAAAACGTGGATGTGAGACTTCAGGTTGTGGACTTTGCACAGTATTTTTAGATGATAAGCCGGTACTATCCTGTTCTATTCTGGCAGCCAGAGTAGATGGACATAAAGTCACAACGCTTGAAGGGCTTAAGGAAGAAGCAGAAGAGTTTGGCGCATTCATTGCAGACCAGGGAGCAGAGCAGTGTGGTTTCTGTAATCCGGGCATGATTATGAATGCACTGGCATTATTCCGTGAAAATGAATTTCCGAATGAGGAAGAGATAAAAGAGTATCTGGCAGGAAATCTGTGCCGTTGTTCCGGGTATGAGGGACAGCTTCGTGGAATCCAGAATTTCCTTGTCTGGAAGAAAGAAAAAAGAGGGGAGGAAGTATCATGCAAATTGTAAATCAGCCAGTCAGAAAAAAAGATGCCATGCAGCTTGTGACCGGTCAGCCAGTATATATGGATGATATGATCCCGGAAGATTGTCTGATCGTGAAACTGCTCAGATCCCCTCATGCAAATGCGGTGGTGCAGGAGATTCAGACAGATAAGGCAATGAAAGTTCCTGGAATTGAGGCCATCTATACATGGAAGGATATCGACCAGAATGGACGAAGATTTACATGTGCAGGACAGACTTATCCAGAACCCAGTCCATATGACCGTCTGATTCTGGATCGTCATGTCAGATTTGTAGGAGATCCGGTTGCGATTGTGGCAGGAGAGACAGAAAAAGCGGTGGACAGAGCCATTTCCATGATCAAGGTACAGTACGAGGTGTTGGAACCGATCCTTGATTATCATAAAGCTTTGGATAATCCAATTCTGGTGCACCCGGAAGATAACTGGGAGGCGCTTTGTCCGGTAGGAGCAGATAATAAAAGAAATCTGTGCGCACATGAGGCGAGTGAACATGGAGATATTGATCAAGTACTGTCAGACTGTGACATTATCATCGACCAGGTATATCATACAAAAGCGTGCCAGCAGACGATGATGGAAACAATGCGTACATATTGTTCCATTGATACATATGGACGTCTGAATGTATTTAGCTCTACCCAGATTGTGTTTCACTGCAGAAGGATCATTGCAAATGCACTTCATATTCCAAAATCACAGGTACGTGTCAGCAAGCCGCGTATCGGAGGAGGTTTTGGAACAAAACAGACAGCGGTCTGTGAGGTCTATCCGGCATATGTGACCTGGATGACAAAGAAGCCGAGTAAGATTATTTTCACCCGTGAGGAATGTATGACAGCTTCTTCTCCGCGACATGAGATGGAAATGCATGTGAAACTTGGAGCTATGAAAGATGGAACTATCCGTGGAATTGATCTGTACACCATTTCTAACACAGGTGCCTATGGGGAACATGGACCGACAACAGTCGGACTGTCCGGGCATAAATCTATTCCGCTTTACGGAAAAGCAGAGGCATTCCGCTTTGTTTACGACGTGGTTTATACGAATGTTATGTCTTCTGGAGCTTATCGTGGATATGGTGCAACACAGGGACTTTTTGCCATTGAGACAGCAGTTAATGAACTGGCAGAAAAACTCCATATGGATCCGATGAAACTTCGTGAGATGAACATAGTAAAAGAAGGACAGGTCATGCCTGCATTTTACGGTGAGACAAATACAAGCTGTGCCTTGGACCGTTGTATTGCAAAGGTGAAAGAGATGAGTCACTGGGATGAGAATTATCCGGTTCGCGAACTAGGACATGGAAAAGTCCGTGCTCTTGGTATGGGACTTGCCATGCAGGGATCTTGTATCAGTGGATTAGATGTAGGCAGTGCAGCGCTGAAACTGAATGATGAAGGTTTCTACATTATGCGAATTGCAGCAGCAGACATGGGAACAGGTTGTGATACGATTCTTGCACAGATTGCAGCAGAAGTATTGGAGTGTCCGCTTGATAAAGTAATTGTATTTGGAGCAGATACGGATGCATCACCATATGATTCAGGATCTTATGCATCCAGTACGACTTATGTAACCGGAAAGGCAACTGAGCTGTGTGCGAGAAAGCTTAGAGATAAGATTTGTCTTGTCGGAGCTAAGATGCTTGGATGTGATGAGAAAGAAGTAGAATTTGACGGTGATAAAGTCATCTATAGAGGCGAAAAGACTCTGGAAAAAACAGAAGTTTCCCTATTTGATATTGCAACAGCGTCTATGGCGGGCAACAGTATTGCTCTGGAAGAGACTGTGACCATGAGCCAGCCAACTTCACCACCGCCATTTATGGCAGGCGTGGCAGATGTGGAAGTGGATCTTCTGACCGGACAGGCAAAAGTGATAGATTATTATACTGCTGTTGACTGTGGGACTCCGGTGAACCCAAACCTGGCAAGAGTTCAGGCTGAGGGCGGAATCCTTCAGGGAATCGGAATGGCACTGACGGAGAATATCACTTATGATGCAAAGGGAAGACTTTATGAAAATTCTCTCATGCAATATAAGATTCCGACAAGAGAAGATATCGGTCATATTCATGTAGAGTTTGAGAGCAGCTATGAAAAGTCTGGTCCATTTGGCGCAAAATCGATCGGTGAGGTCGTGATCAATACACCACTTTCGGCAATTGCTCATGCAATTTATAATGCAACCGGACACCGATTCAGGGAACTCCCAATCATGCCGGAACAGATTGCTATGTGTGAAGAAAATCCGATGTGGAAAAAGTAGGGTTATAGTACAGATAAATGAGTTGAAAAGAGAAGTCGTAAGGGTAAAAGCTTAGGACTTCTCTTTTTTTGACGTTATTATTCTTTACAGTAAAATGCTTCTAAGGCATCCATCTTTGCGGACATATTTATCATCATCTGGTCTAAAATTGTGATTGCGGCCATAGATTCTACAACAACAACAGCCCTTGGTACAACAACCGGATCGTGACGTCCGGTAATGGCAATCGTCGTATCTTCGAAAGCCGTATTGATGGTCTGCTGTTCCTTGCTGATGGAAGGAGTCGGTTTAAATGCAGCCCGCAAAATCAGTTCAGAACCATCACTCATACCTCCGAGGATTCCGCCGGCGTGGTTCGTCTTTTTTATAACGGTACCATTCTGACATGTAAATGCATCATTGTTGTTGCTGCCGTGGCTTTTTGAAGCTTCAAATCCGTCACCGATTTCCACACCTTTGACAGCGCCAATGGAAATGACAGCTTTTGCGAGAGAAGCGTCAAGTTTATCAAAGACTGTCTCACCGATTCCGGCCGGCATGCCTTTTACGCGGCATTCCACAATTCCACCGGAAGAATCCTGATTTTTCATGCAGGATTCCAGATAATCGGAAGCTTTTTTTGCATAAGCATTATTTGGCATATATAACATATTTTCGGCAATATCTTCATAACGATATTCCGCTTCAGGAATACAGATATCTCCAATAGAACGGGTAAAGGCAATCAGGTCGATTCCTAATTGTTCCAGGATTTTTTTTGCAATTGCACCGGCTGCGACCCGGCCAATTGTTTCACGGGCAGAAGAACGTCCGCCACCGCGGTAATCGCGGATGCCATATTTTGCATCAAATGTATAATCAGCATGTCCGGGACGGTAACAGTCTTTAATTTTACCGTAATCTTTGGAACGCTGGTCCTGATTGTAGACAATGACAGAGATTGGTGTGCCGGTTGTCTTACCCTCGAAAACACCGGAGAGAATCTGGGCAGTGTCGCTTTCATTTCTCTTCGTTGTAAATTTACTCTGGCCAGGTTTCCTTCGGTCGAGCTGTTTTTGTATATCTTCTTCACTTAAGGAAAGTCCTGAAGGACACCCGTCGATCACAACACCGATTGCAGGTCCGTGAGATTCTCCCCATGTGGTGATACGGAACAATGTTCCATAAGTTGATCCAGCCATAATGTCAATTTCTCCTTTGATGTCATAGGTTTTGTTATAGATTTCTTTTTATTATAAAACAATCTTAATAAATTCTTCAAGAATTTTTCGTGAATTAGCTCTGTACTTTTAGAAGAGTGCATATTATAATGATAGCGTGTGAACTAGAAAAGGGGAGTTTGACGAACATGTTTGGAAAAAAGAAGAAAAACGAGTACGAAGAAGAAGTAGTAGAAGAAGGCAGAGACGAGTTTGACGTAGATTATAATGACGATGAAGATTTCGAGACAGACTTTGTATCTCTGGACGAAGATGAAGATGAGAAACCAAAGAGAGGCGGCATTGGCAAGAAGGTAGGTATCACGTTTGGTGTGATCTTAGCAGTTTTGGTAGTTGCTTATGTTGGCATGGCGTTTTACTTTGACAGTCATTTTATGTTCAACACAACGATCAATGGTAATAATTTTGCATTGAAGAGTGTTGCACAGGTGGAAAAATATATGGAACAACAGGTTGCGGATTATACTTTGACACTTCAGGAATCTGACGGCGACAGTGAACAGATTACAGGAAGCGAGATTTCTTTGGAATATGTGCCGGGAGATGAAGTTAAAGAGCTGGCAAAGAAGCAGAACAAGTTTCTTTGGATTACATCTCTGTGGGAGAAGCCGGTGATTGAGGCAAAGGTTGGAGTGAAGTATGATGAGAATGCACTTGCAAGGCGTATTGAGAGTTTGAATTGCCTGAAAGAAGAGAATCAGGTGGCTTCTGTAGATGCGCATCCAGAATTCCAGAATACAGAGTTTGTGGTCGTGCCAGAGGTCATTGGTACGCAGATTGATACAGAGACATTTAATAAAGATATCAGAGAGTCGATAGAAGGATTCCAGGATACTTTGAATTTGACAGATACGAACTGCTATATCAAACCGAGATTTTTATCAGATTCCCAGGAAGTAGTGACGGCAAAGGATACCATGAACAGCTATCTTGGAGCGAATGTTACATATGACTTTAATCCGAATACAGAAGTGGTAGATGCATCTGTCATTTCACAGTGGGTGATTGTGGATGCAGATATGAACGTTACATTTAATCAGGAAGCAGTAAAAGAGTATATTGCTGCTCTTGCAACAAAATATAATACTAAAGGAAAACCGCGTCAGTTTACAACTGCAACAGGCAATATTGTCACAGTTGAAGGTGGCGGTTATGGCTGGAAAATCGATCAGGATGCAGAGTATGATGCATTGATCGCCAATATCCAGAATGCTGAGACTGTAACAAGAGAGCCGGAATATTCCAGTCGTGCAGCCAACCATACTGCAATGGATATGGGAAATACATATGCAGAAGTCGACCTTACCACGCAGCATATGTGGTTTATTAAAGACGGACAGATTGCGCTGGAGACCGATATTGTAACAGGTAATCCGAACAAGGGAAATGCGACACCGCAGGGAACCTATTCTTTGGCATACAAGTCAAGAAATAAGACACTTCGCGGAACAAAGAAACCAGATGGAACTTACGAGTACGAGACACCGGTTGCTTACTGGATGCCATTTAATGGAGGTATCGGATTCCACGATGCAACATGGCAGTCTTCATTTGGAGGCAACAGATATTTAAGTCACGGTTCACATGGCTGTGTTAATATGCCGAAAGATAAAGCGGCGGCACTTTATGACCTGATTCCGGATGGATGCCCGGTAGTATGTCATTATTAAAAAAAGAAAAAGAGAGGGAAAGATCATGTATGAATTATTAAAGACAGATGGTCTTGCCAAAAGAGGAAGATTACATACAGTACATGGGGTCATTGAGACCCCTGTATTTATGAATGTAGGAACTATTGCGGCAATCAAGGGCGCGGTGTCAACAACAGATCTGCAGGAGATTGGGACACAGGTTGAATTATCCAACACATATCATCTTCATGTAAGACCGGGAGATGAGGTCGTAAAGAAACTTGGCGGTCTTCATAAGTTTATGGTGTGGGACAAGCCGATTCTTACTGATTCCGGTGGATTTCAGGTGTTTTCGCTGGCAGGGCTCAGAAGAATAAAAGAAGAGGGAGTATACTTTAACTCTCATATCGATGGAAGAAAGATTTTTATGGGACCGGAGCAGAGTATGCAGATCCAGTCCAATCTGGCCTCCACCATTGCGATGGCATTTGACGAGTGTCCGTCCAGTGTTGCAGACCGGGATTATATGGAAAATTCTGTGAACCGTACGACCAGATGGCTTAAGAGATGTAAAGCAGAGATGGACAGACTGAACAGTCTGCCGGATACAATTAACAAGCATCAGATGTTGTTCGGCATCAATCAGGGCGGTGTATATGAGGATATCCGTGTGCGCCATGCGCAGGAGATTTCAGAACTGAATCTGGACGGCTATGCAGTCGGCGGACTTGCAGTTGGAGAGAGTCATGAGGAGATGTACCGGATTCTGGATGCAGTTGTGCCGCATCTGCCACAGAATAAACCGACGTATCTGATGGGAGTCGGAACACCGGCGAATATTCTGGAAGCTGTAGAACGTGGTGTTGACTTCTTTGACTGTGTATATCCAAGCAGAAACGGACGCCATGGACATGTGTATACGAATCATGGAAAGATGAATCTGTTCAATGCCAAGTATGATTTAGATACAAGACCAATTGAGGAAGGTTGTAACTGCCCGGTATGCAGAACGTATTCCAGAGCTTATGTGAGACATCTTCTGAAAGCAAAGGAGATGCTCGGTATGAGATTTTGTGTACTTCATAATCTATATTTCTATAATAAGATGATGGAAGAGATCCGCAAGGCAATTGAGGCAGGAAGATACAAAGAATATAAAGAAGAGAAGCTTCGCAGAATGGCAGAGGGCGAGTAGATCACAGGCAGATCAGAAAAATCGCAGCAAGAATGCCGAGGCATTCTTGAATTGGTACAGGAACGGGCAGAATTTTCAGGTGAGAATTGTAAAAATAGAAAATATTTATAAAATCACGTAGAAATGATGAAAATATCTTGATGAAAATGTCAAATTCCTGTATAGTAGAAACAGTGTTTAATGAAATTTAGGAGGAAATATTATGTACGCATTGGCAGCACAGAGTGCAGGAACAAACTGGGTAGTACTGATTTTGGTATATGTAGTAATATTCGGTGGATTTTATATGTTATTCATGCGCCCACAGAAAAAAGAGCAGAAGAGAATCCAGGAGATGATCGCAGAGATGGAAGTCGGTGATACCGTACTTACAACAAGCGGTTTCTACGGAGTAATCATCGACATTACAGATGATGATCTTATCGTAGAGTTTGGTAATAATAAGAACTGTAGAATCCCGATGCAGAAAGCAGCAATCGCACAGGTTGAGAAAGCATCTGCTGAATAGGAAGATGAGGAGTGAAGAAGAATCCCGGGACCGGGGTTCTTCTTTTTCTATATGGCGATCAATCATTCTATGAAGAAGATTTTAAAGGCACTGTCGTTTGACGGGATTGAGGTGGAGGCAGCCAGACATCTTGCCAGCCTCAAAGCGATAGACCCAATGAAAATCTTTCACAAAACAATCGATTACAAGATATATAACGGAGATTATGAAGTGCCGGTGCGTATTTATCTGCCGAGAGAAAAGGTGACGGAAGATCTTCCGGTCTTTTTGTTCTTCCACGGTGGCGGCTGGGTAACGGATTGTATTGATAATTATGAAAGAATCTGTGCAAGACTGGCATCCGCGACAGAACATATTGTGGTGTCGGTAGAATACAGACTGGCGCCGGAACATCCATTTCCAACAGGTTTTATGGACTGTTATGCAGTGGCCAAAGCCATTTATACAAATCGGTTTATTTTAAATGTGAATCCTCAACGCATTACATTGATCGGTGACAGTGCTGGCGGAAATCTTGCGGCAGCAGTTTCGATGAAAGCAAGAGATGATGGGATTTTTAAGCCCCAAAGACAGATTTTGATCTATCCTGCAGTGAATAATGACTACAGTGATACTTCCAGGTTCCAGTCTGTAAAAGACTGTGGAAGTGATTATCTTCTGACAGCAGGAAAGATGCGTGATTATATTGATTTTTATGCGGCCAGAGAAGAGGATAAGAAGAATAAATATTTTGCACCACTGATGGAGACGGATTACAGAAATCAACCGGATACATTAATTCTGACAGCAGAGTTCGATCCACTTCGAGATGAAGGGGAAGAATATGGAAAACGGCTAAAGAAAGCCGGTAATTACGTGGAGGTTCATCGAATCAAAGATGCGCTTCACGGATATTTTGCGCTTGGGATCCGGTATTTCCATGTGCAGGAAAGTTTTGAACTGATCAATCAGTTCTTAAGTAGGAGGGAATAAAAGTGTTCCAGCAAAGAAGAGCGTATTGGCGGAATCTGGACAATGCGGCAAAAATGTTTTCCGCTGCCAGCAGCCCGAAGGATACAAGGGTATTTCGCTTTTACTGCGTATTAAAAGAAAAGATTGACGGAATTGTTCTTAAGATGGCATTGGATCAGACGATCCAGAAGTATCCGGTCTTTCTGTCAGTCATGCGAAAAGGACTTTTCTGGCATTATCTTGAGAAAAGTGATCTGCGGCCGGTCGTAAGGGAAGAGTACAAGGAACCGTGCAGCCATCTTTATATAAGAGATAAAAAAGAATTATTATTTGAAGTCACCTATTATAAGAACCGGATTAATTTTGAAGTGTTTCATGCACTGACAGACGGGACGGGAGCAACTGAATTTTTGCGAGAGCTTGTGAAGAACTATCTTTATCTGATGCATGAAAAGGATGGCCTGGAAAATGTGATCCTTACGGAGCAAGATCTGACAGTAAAAGATCAGGAGGAGGATGGTTTTGGCCGTTACTACAATCCAGATGAGCGTGGCACGAGAAAGAAAAAGAATCATGCTTATCAGATTCGCCGGGAGAGTAAGGAATATGAAGAACTTCAGATTGGCGAGACGACTGCCTCAGTAAAAGAACTTCTGGAAGTATCAAGAAAACATGGCGTATCCATGTCTGTATTTTTGACGGCAGCGATGATCTGTGCGATTCATGAAGAACAAAGTAAGATTCAGGAAAAGAAGCCTGTAATTTTAATGGTTCCAGTGAATTTGAGAAAAATTTTTCCATCTGATTCTATGCTGAATTTTTTTAGTTATATTGAACCGGGATATCGTTTCGGGGAAGGCAAAGATTCTTTTGATGATGTGCTGGAAGCAACAAAGCAGTATTTTGAAGAAAATCTGTCAAAAGAAAAAATTGCGGAACGTATGAACAATCTGATTGCCTATGAGAAACATAAAATTTTAAAATGGGCGCCACTGGAACTGAAGAACCGTTGTATCAAGATGGGAGCGAAGCTTGCAGAGCGGGAAGTGACAGCAGTATTATCCAATATGAGTGTGGTGAAGATGCCGCCGGAATATGCAAAATATATTGAACGTTTCGGAGTTTACACAAGCACCATGCGTACAGAGCTTTGTGTATGCTCTTTTGGAGATACATTGTCATTTGCGTTTACTTCCAGATATGACAGCACGAATATTCAGCGTAATTTTTATCGCATATTGAAGGAACAGGGAATCTTCGTAAAAAAAGTGGAAGCAGATTACCCGAAAGAGGCTAAACCCAATTATGAAGGAAAGAAAGTATTTCAGATTTTTAATTTCTGCTGTATTGCAGCAGTTGTTCTGTGTATCATGTTAAATCTGATCCTGACACCAGATTTACACTGGTGGATATTTGCGGTAGCAGGAGGATTTAGTATGTGGCTTGCATTTGCAACCGGATACCTGAAGCGTTATAATTTACTTAAGAATGCGATGTGGCAGTTGCTTATTGTGAGCATAGGAAGTATTTTGTGGGATATTTTCACAGGGTGGCACAGGTGGTCGGTAGATCTGGTATTGCCGCTAGTCTGCCTGATCGTGGAGATATTGATGGAGTTGATTGCAAGAATCCAGTCACATCCGCCAAAAGAATATATGATTTACTATGTAATGGCATCGGTCTACAGCATGGTACTGCCTCTGATTCTGATGGCGACAGGTGTGATCTTGTACCGTGCATTTGCAGTTATCTGTGTGGGCTTAAGCTTTTTATTCTTTATAAGACTACTTCTATTTAGAAAAAAAGAATTTAAAGAAGAAATGTATAAAAAGTTTCATGTGTAATGATGCGAAGGAGGTATGTCATATGATTAATTATTCAGAAGACAAAGACAGACAGTATCACGTACAACTGGAAGAAGGGGATGTTGGGAGATATGTGATTCTGACCGGAGATCCAAAGCGCTGTCAGAAGATTGCAGAACATTTTGAAGATGCTCTGCCTGTAGCAGACAGTCGTGAATTTACAACTTATACCGGCTATCTGGAAGGGGAGAAAGTCAGTGTAACGTCGACCGGGATTGGAGGTCCGTCTGCGGCAATCGCACTGGAAGAACTGGCAAATGTAGGAGCCGATACATTTATCCGGGTGGGAACAAGTGGAGGTATGCAGTTAGAGGTAAAAAGTGGTGATCTTGTCATTGCTACAGGAGCAGTCCGCATGGAAGGAACAAGCAAAGAATATGCGCCAGTTGAGTTTCCGGCAGTATCGGATTTTCATATCACGAATGCGCTTGTAGAGGCGGCAGAAAATCTGAAATTTCCTTATCATGTGGGTGTGGTGGAATGTAAAGATTCTTTTTATGGGCAGCATGCACCACAGACGAAGCCTGTTGGATATGAACTGTTAAATAAATGGAATGCATGGGTTCAGTGTGGCTGCCTGGCCTCAGAGATGGAATCAGCAGCACTATTCGTTGTGGCAAGTTACAGGAAAGTACGGATTGGAACGGTTCTTCTTACAATGGCGAACCAGGAGCGGGCAAAGAAAGGACTGGATAATCCAATCGTGCATGATACAGAGGCACCGATTCGTACAGCAGTAGAAGCGCTTCGTATACTGATCAGAAAAGAGAGGAGATAATGCTATGGGAACACCACACAATGAAGCAGAAAAAGGAGAGATTGCAAAACGAGTTCTGATGCCGGGAGATCCGCTTCGTGCAAAATATATTGCGGAACATTTTTTGAAAGATGCAGTATGTTTTAATACTGTGAGAAATATGCTCGGATACACGGGAACTTATAAAGGAGAGAAGATTTCTGTTATGGGAGGCGGTATGGGAGTTCCGTCGGTCGGAATCTATACTTATGAACTGTACCATGAATATGAAGTGGAAGAAATTATCCGCATCGGCTCGGCAGGAGCCCTTCAGGATGATGTGGATCTTCGGGATGTGGTCATTGCTGTAGGTGCCTGTACAGATTCGAATTATGCCGCACAGTATAATCTTCCGGGAACATTTGCACCGATTGCGGATTATGAATTACTGGAAAGTGCCGTAAACACGGTAAGAGAGAAAGGTCTGACAGTCCGTGCCGGAAATGTACTCACTTCCGATGTATTTTATAATGATGATCCGACAGTCAATGACCGTTGGCGAAAGATGGGAGTACTTGCAGTGGAAATGGAAGCAGCAGCACTTTATATGAATGCAGCAAGAGCAGGAAAAAAGGCACTCTGCATGCTTACAATTTCCGATCATTTATACAAAGATGAAAAATTATCTGCCAGGGAGCGACAACTGGGATTTGATAATATGATACAAATTGCATTAGATATGTGATTTTGATGGAGTATTTGCTTATTTTCTAGGTGCCGGAGCAGTTTTTTGATAGGTTTAGCGTATTAAAGTATTGAAATCTGTTAAAAAATAGGCTAATATAAAAAACATAGATTTTTTTGCAGCACTAGTCTAGGAAGGAAGATACATATGAATTTAAAAATTGGCGTGATCAAAGGGGACGGAATTGGCCCGGAAATCGTAACAGAGGCGATGAAAGTATTAGATAAAGTAGCCAAGCGTTACGGTCATAATATAGAGTACAGACAGTTACTGATGGGTGGAGCTTCCATCGATGTGCATGGTGTTCCGCTTACAGATGAGACAGTAGCAGAGGCAAAATCCTGCGATGCAGTTCTGATGGGATCTATCGGTGGAAACACAAGTACATCACCATGGTACAAATTAGAGCCATCTAAAAGACCGGAGGCAGGACTTCTCCGTATCCGTAAAGAGTTGAATCTTTTTGCAAACTTAAGACCGGCAATTCTTTACGATGAATTGAAAGGAGCATGTCCGTTAAAAGAAGAGATCACAGAAGGCGGATTTGATCTGATGATCATGAGAGAGCTTACCGGTGGACTTTACTTTGGAGAGAGAAAGACAGAAGAAGTCGACGGAGTGATGACTGCATTTGACAGTCTTACATATAACGAGAATGAAATCCGCAGAATTGCAAAGAGAGCATTTGACATTGCAATGAAGCGCAGAAAGAAAGTTACAAGTGTAGATAAAGCAAATGTTCTGGATTCTTCCAGACTCTGGAGAAAAGTAGTGGAAGAAGTTGCAAAGGATTACCCGGAAGTAACTTTGGAGCACATGCTTGTAGATAACAGTGCAATGCAGTTGGTAAAAGACCCGAAACAGTTCGATGTTATCCTGACAGAGAACATGTTCGGAGATATTCTTTCTGACGAGGCAAGTATGATCACAGGATCCATCGGAATGCTTGCAAGCGCAAGCCTGAACGAGACAAAATTTGGCCTTTATGAGCCAAGCGGCGGATCTGCACCGGATATTGCAGGACAGGGAATCGCAAACCCAATTGCAACAATTCTTTCTGCAGCAATGATGTTAAGATTTAGTTTTGACCTTGACAAAGAAGCAGACGCAATTGAGGCATCTGTGGCAAAAGTATTAAAAGACGGATATCGTACCATTGATATCATGTCTGAAGGAAAGACTCAGATCGGAACAGCCCGGATGGGTGATGAAATCGCAGCAAATATATAGAATACCAGTGTGGTGTATACTACACGATATTCGAATATTGCGTGGGATTGTAAGAGCGTGAAATGCGGAACAATCCGTGTGGTATGAAAGAATAATACAAAAAGGAGAACAAAAACATGAGAAGTGATACAGTAACAAAAGGAAAACAGCAGGCACCACATCGTTCCCTTTTTAATGCACTGGGAATGACACAGGAAGAGATGGACAGACCATTAGTTGGTATCGTAAGTTCATATAATGAAATCGTTCCAGGACATATGAATTTGGATAAGATCGTAAATGCAGTAAAACAGGGTGTTGCAATGGCTGGTGGAACACCAGTTGTATTTCCGGCAATCGCAGTCTGTGATGGAATTGCGATGGGACATATTGGAATGAAGTATTCTCTTGTAACAAGAGATCTGATCGCAGACTCTACAGAGGCTATGGCAATGGCGCATCAGTTCGATGCACTTGTTATGGTTCCGAACTGCGATAAGAACGTACCGGGACTTCTGATGGCAGCAGCCAGAATTAATATTCCGACAATCTTTGTCAGCGGAGGACCGATGCTTGCAGGACATGTAAAAGGCCAGAAGAGAAGTCTTTCCAGCATGTTCGAGGCTGTTGGAGCGAATGCAGCAGGAACACTTTCTGATGAAGATCTGTGCGAATTTGAGAACAAAGTATGTCCAACATGTGGATCTTGTTCTGGTATGTATACAGCCAACAGTATGAACTGCCTGACTGAAGTGCTTGGAATGGGACTTCGTGGAAACGGAACCATCCCGGCTGTATATTCTGAGAGAATCCGTCTTGCAAAACATGCAGGTATGAAGGTTATGGAATTATTGGAGAAAAATATCCGTCCAAGAGATATTATGACAGAGGATGCAATCCTGAATGCATTGACGGTTGATATGGCACTTGGATGTTCTACAAACAGTATGCTTCACCTTCCGGCAATCGCACATGAGATTGGTATGGATTTTGAGATTGATTTCGCAAATGGAATCAGTGAAAAGACTCCAAATCTTTGCCACCTTGCGCCGGCAGGTCCGACTTATATGGAGGATCTCAATGAGGCAGGTGGTGTCTATGCGGTTATGGCTGAGCTGAACAAAAAAGGACTGCTTCATACAGACTGCATGACAGTTACAGGTAAGACAGTAGGCGAGAACATTGAAGGAGTGCAGAACAAAGATCCAGAGGTTATCCGTCCAATCGACAATCCGTACAGCCAGACAGGCGGACTTGCAGTATTAAAAGGAAATCTTGCACCGGACGGAAGTGTTGTAAAGCGTTCTGCAGTAGTAGATGAAATGCTTGTACATGAAGGACCGGCAAGAGTCTTCGAATGTGAGGAAGATGCAATCACAGCAATCAAAGGCGGCAAGATCAACAACGGTGATGTTGTTGTTATCCGTTATGAAGGACCAAAGGGTGGTCCTGGTATGAGAGAGATGTTGAACCCGACTTCTGCAATCGCAGGAATGGGACTTGGTTCCAGCGTTGCTCTGATCACAGACGGACGTTTCAGTGGAGCTTCCAGAGGAGCATCTATTGGACATGTTTCACCAGAGGCTGCAGTTGGCGGACCAATCGCACTTGTAGAAGAAGGAGACATCATCAAGATCGATATCCCGAACATGAAGCTTGAGTTAGATGTATCTGATGAAGAATTGGCTAAAAGAAAAGAAAAATGGCAGCCAAGAGAGCCGAAGGTTACAACCGGATACCTTGCAAGATATGCAGCTATGGTTACATCTGGAAACCGGGGAGCGATCCTGGAAGTACCGAAAGCTAAATAATGATAGAACAGGAGTTATAAAGTATGCAGTTGACAGGATCAGAAATCGTAATCGAATGTTTGAAAGAGCAAGGCGTGGATACTGTATTTGGGTATCCTGGCGGAGCAATTTTAAATGTGTACGATGAATTATATAAACATCAGAATGAAATCAAGCATATCCTGACTTCCCACGAACAGGGAGCAGCGCATGCAGCAGACGGATATGCGAGAGCAACAGGTAAAGTTGGTGTGTGTCTTGCAACGAGTGGACCGGGAGCTACGAATCTTGTAACAGGGATTGCTACGGCATATATGGATTCCATTCCGATTGTTGCAATCACATGTAATGTAGGAGTTTCCCTCCTTGGAAAAGACAGTTTCCAGGAGATTGATATTACAGGAATTACGTTACCAATTACAAAGCATAACTTTATTGTAAAGGATGTAAATAATCTGGCAGCGACGATCCGTAAGGCATTTGCCATTGCGAAAAAAGGTCGTCCGGGTCCGGTTCTGATTGATATTCCGAAAGATGTCACTGCAAATAAGGCAGAGTATGTAAAAGAAAAGCCTGTAGCTGTAGAGCCATCACAGAATATCTGTGAAACACAGCTTGACACAGCAGTAGAGATGATAAAGGAGGCAAAGAAGCCTTATATCTTCGTTGGTGGAGGAGCAATTTTATCCGGAGCCAGCGAAGAACTTTATACATTTGCAAAAAAAGTGGATGCACCGGTAACAGATTCTCTTATGGGAAAGGGAGCATTTCCTGGAACAGACCCGTTATATACAGGAATGCTTGGAATGCATGGAACAAAAACTTCCAATTACGGTGTCAGTGAGTGTGATCTTCTGATTGTGATCGGAGCAAGATTCAGTGACCGTGTAACCGGAAATGCACAGAAATTTGCACAGAATGCAAAGATTATCCAGATTGATGTAGATGTTGCCGAGATGAACAAAAATGTGATGATTTCTGCAGGTGTTGTCGGAGACATAAAAGTCGTTCTTGACAGATTGAATGAGCGCCTGGAACAGCAGGATCATGCAGAATGGGTGACTAAAATTCAGGAATACAAAGAAAAATATCCACTAGTTTATCATAAAGATGTATTGAGTGGTCCGTTCGTAGTAGAAGAGATTTATCGCCAGACAAAGGGTGAGGCTATTATTTCTACAGAGGTCGGACAGCATCAGATGTGGGCAGCACAGTTTTATAAATATACAAAACCAAGAACATTCCTGACATCAGGAGGACTTGGAACCATGGGATATGGTCTTGGCGCAGCTCTTGGAGCGAAGAGTGGAAGAGAAGACAAAGTGGTTGTCAATATTGCAGGAGACGGTTGCTTTAGAATGAATATGAATGAGATCGCAACTGCAGTCCGCCACAATATTCCAGTGATTCAGGTAGTCATCAACAACCACGTTCTTGGTATGGTACGACAGTGGCAGAATCTGTTTTACGGACAGAGATACTCTGCGACAGTACTGAATGATGCAGTAGATTTTGTAAAACTTGCAGAAGCAATGGGTGCAGAAGGCATCCGCGCAACAACACAGGAAGAATTTAAATCAGCTTTTGAAAAGGCAATGAATCTTGGAAGACCGGTTGTCATCGATTGTCAGATTGACAGTGATGATAAGGTATGGCCAATGGTTGCGCCTGGAGCGGCAATCAGTGAAGCGTTTGATGAAGCAGATTTGAAGAATAAATAATAAGCAAATTAACAGCTCAAAAAGAGCAAGGGAAATGGAGGCAATACTATGAGTAGAGTGTACAATTTTTCAGCAGGTCCGGCAATGTTACCGGTGGAGGTCCTTAAAGAAGCAGCATCAGAGATGCTGGATTATCAGGGTTCAGGAATGTCCGTGATGGAAATGAGTCACCGCTCTCAGGTATTCCAGAATATTATCGATGAGGCAGAAGCAGATCTTAGAGACTTACTGAATATTCCGGACAATTATAAGGTACTGTTCTTGCAGGGAGGCGCATCCCAGCAGTTTGCTGCAGTTCCTATGAACCTGATGAAAAATGGTGTCGCAGATTATATTGTGACAGGCCAGTGGTCGAAAAAAGCAGCACAAGAGGCAGAAAAATACGGCAAGGTGAATGTCATTGCATCTTCCGCAGATAAGACATTTTCTTATATTCCGGATTGTTCCGATCTTCCGATTGATGACGATGCAGATTACGTATATATCTGTGAGAATAATACAATCTATGGAACGAAGTACAAAGAACTTCCGAATACGAAAGGCAAGACGCTGGTTGCAGATGTATCTTCCTGTTTCCTGTCAGAGCCTCACGATGTAGAAAAATACGGTGTTCTCTATGGTGGAGTACAGAAAAATATCGGACCTGCCGGAGTTGTGATTGCAATTATCCGTGAAGATTTGATCCGTGATGACGTACTTCCAGGCACACCGACTATGTTAAAATATAAAACACAGGCGGACAAAGGTTCTCTTTATAACACACCTCCGTGTTATGGAATTTATATTTGCGGCAAAGTCTTCAAATGGTTGAAAAAACAGGGCGGACTTGCTGCAATGAAAGAACACAATGAGAAAAAAGCAAAGATTCTGTATGATTACCTGGATCAGAGCAAGATGTTCAAAGGAACTGTTGTACCAAAAGACCGTTCTCTTATGAATGTTCCATTCGTAATTGGTGACAAAGATCTGGAGGCTAAATTCGTCAAAGAAGCAGATGCAGCCGGATTTGTAAATTTAAAAGGGCACCGTACTGTTGGAGGTATGCGTGCTAGTATTTACAACGCGATGCCAATCGAAGGCGTGGAAGCATTAGTCGAATTCATGAAGAAATTTGAAAAGGAGAACGCTTAATATGTACAAATATCATTGCTTAAATCCAATCGCAGATATTGGATTGAATAACTTTACAGAAGATTATACAAAGATTGACACTGCAGAAGGTGCAGATGCGCTTCTCGTAAGAAGTGCAGTTATGCATGACATGGAGTTTGACAAAAACTTAAAGGCTATTGGAAGAGCAGGAGCTGGAGTTAATAACATTCCTCTGGATACATGTGCAGAGCAGGGAATCGTTGTATTCAACACACCGGGAGCAAATGCAAATGGTGTAAAAGAGCTTGTGATCGCAGGTATGCTTCTTGCGTCTCGTGATATCATAGGAGGAATCAACTGGGTCCAGGAGAATGAAGAAGACGGCAATATCTTAAAAGATGCCGAAAAGGCAAAGAAACAGTTTGCCGGCTGCGAAATCGAAGGTAAGAAGCTGGGAGTCATTGGACTTGGAGCCATTGGTGTTCTTGTTGCCAATGCAGCCGTACATCTTGGAATGGAAGTTTACGGATATGATCCATATCTGTCTGTGGATGCAGCATGGAGACTGTCCAGAAATATTCATCATGCAAAGACCGTTGATGAGCTTTATAAAGATTGTGATTATATTACGATCCATGTGCCGGCTATGGATAGTACAAAAGGTATGATTGACAAGAATGCGATTGGTCTTATGAAAGATGGCGTTGTCATTCTGAATTATGCAAGAAATGTCCTGGTTGATGAAGAGGCAGTAGTAGATGCACTTGTTTCCGGACATGTTAAGAACTATGTGACAGATTTCCCGACACCAATCGTGGCAGGAGTCAAAGGTGCAATTATCACACCACACCTTGGAGCTTCTACAGAAGAGTCTGAAGATAACTGTGCGAAGATGGCAGTTGCAGAAGTAAGAAATTATCTGGAAAATGGTAACATCCAGCATTCTGTAAACTACCCGGACTGCGACATGGGAGTCAAAGGTGAAAATACAAGAATTACATTACTTCACCATAATGTACCGAATATGATTGGACAATTCACGAAGATCCTTGCAGATGATAATATGAATATCGCAGATATGACGAATAAAAGCAAAGGTGAGTATGCATATACGATGATTGATATAGATTCTGATGTGACAGACAGTGTTATCGAGGATCTTACAAAAGTCAAAGATGTGTTAAGAGTACGTGTGATTCGTTAATTGGTACAATTGTAGGTTGATCAAACATAATCAAAATATAAAGAGGAATAGTGATGGAAGAGATTCTTGTAACTATTCCTTTTTTGACGTTCAAAAGTTCATAGTCTTATTTCCAATCATGAAAAAATAGAACCGCCAGCTATTAACTGGCGGTCTATAAAAATGTACATATATCTGATTATGAGAAAAATCTTATAAATTTTTCTCTGCTAAATCTTTTCTGTGTCTTTCAAGAAGAGCGTGTAATCTGTCAGTCGGACTTAATACAGAACTGATAGATACATCGTGGTTCATGGAATCGATGATCAGCGCGATGAATTTACTCATATCTGCAACTGTGAAGTATTCTCTCTCATAGAATGCAGGTGGGAGGTAAGTCAGGTTCGTAGTGATCACGCGATCAATATAACCTTTCTCATGGAATTCGTCAAATTTCTCAAATCCATCTGTAAAAAGACCAAATGTTGTACATACAAATACCTGTTTTGCACCACGGTCTTTCATCTGTTTAGCTACGTCCAACATACTTTCGCCGGAAGAAATCATATCATCGATGATGATGACAGATTTTCCTTTGATATCAGAACCTAAGAACTCATGTGCTACAATTGGGTTCTTTCCATTTATGACTGTTGAATAATCACGTCTCTTGTAGAACATACCCATGTCAACTCCGATAACGTTGGAGAAGTATACGGCACGGGACATTGCACCTTCATCCGGACTGATGATCATCAGGTGATCCGGGTCAACAGAAAGGTTTGGTTCTGCGCGAAGCAGTGCTTTCATGAACTGATATGGCGGGTTGAAACTGTCGAATCCGTAAAGCGGGATTGCATTCTGTACACGCGGATCGTGGGCATCAAATGTGAAGATATTGTCTACGCCCATGTCAATCAGTTCCTGAAGTGCCAAAGCGCAGTCCAGAGACTCGCGTTTTGTACGTTTGTGCTGACGGCTCTCATACAAAAACGGCATAATAATGTTAAGGCGGTGTTCCTTACCATTAGCAGCGGAAATCAGACGTTTCAGATCCTGATAGTGATCGTCCGGTGACATGTGGTTCACATATCCGTTGACGGAATATGTCAGGCTGTAATTACATACATCTGTCATAATAAACAGGTCTTTTCCACGGACAGATTCGTTCAGGACACCTTTTGCTTCACCGCTTCCAAAACGTGGGCAATGTGCATCTACCAGATAATTGTCCTGAAGATAAGTTGCATACATTGGTGATTTTAATTCTTCACGGTAAGAGGACTGTCTGAAGTTGACAATATAGTCATTCACTTTCTGTCCCAGTTCTTTGCAGCCTTCCATAGCAATGATCTTCAGAGGGGCTCTTGGGAAAAGCTTTTCCATCTCCTTGATATCATTACTGTTACTGTTAATCGTAATGTTGTTCATAACGCTCTCCTGTTACATATAAATATTTCATTTTTTTAATGATATTTTGTTCTAACATAATTTACATTACAGTTATATCATTTTTACCTATGTAAGGTCAATGGTATGTTTTCTATTTTATAAACTTTACAAGTTGAAGCAGATATTGTAAAATCAAGTGGATAAGATGAAAAATCGAATATTTACAGAAATGGAGATAAATATATGAGTAAACCAGTAGTAGCGATTGTGGGTAGACCGAATGTGGGTAAGTCCACACTTTTTAATGCGCTGGCAGGAGAGAAGATTTCAATTGTAAAAGACACACCGGGAGTTACCCGTGATCGAATCTACGCAGATGTCAGCTGGCTTGATAAAGATTTTACATTGATCGACACCGGTGGTATTGAACCGGAGAGCAAGGACATTATTCTGTCGCAGATGCGTGAACAGGCTCAGATTGCTATTGATACATCAGATGTTATTATTTTTATTACAGATGTAAAGCAGGGGCTTGTGGATTCCGATTCTAAAGTTGCAGATATGTTAAGAAGAAGCGGAAAGCCGGTCATTCTTGTTGTAAACAAAGTAGATAATTTTGATAAATATATGGCAGATACTTATGAGTTCTATAATCTTGGAATCGGTGATCCGGTGCCAATCTCTGCATCATCAAGACTCGGACTTGGAGATATGCTTGATAAGGTGATCGAACATTTTCCAGAGCATGAAGGAGAAGAGGAAGAGGACTCTCGTCCGCGTGTGGCAATCGTAGGAAAACCGAACGTAGGTAAGTCTTCTATTATTAACAAGCTTCTTGGAGAGCAGCGTGTGATCGTCAGTGACATTGCAGGAACAACAAGGGATGCCATTGATACGGAGATCGTGCACAATGGAAAAGAATATGTCTTTATTGATACAGCAGGGCTTCGCAGAAAGAATAAGATTAAAGAGGAACTGGAGCGATACAGTATTATCCGTACCGTAACAGCGGTGGAGCGTGCAGATGTGGTTCTTGTCGTAATTGATGCGACTCAGGGTGTGACAGAACAGGATGCCAAGGTGGCAGGAATTGCTCATGAGCGTGGAAAAGGTGTTATCATCGTGGTAAATAAGTGGGATGCTATTGAGAAAAATGATAAGACCATGCGTGAGTATGAGAATGAAGTGCGCCGTGTCCTTTCATTTATGCCATACGCAGAGATTATGTACGTGTCTGCAGTGACAGGTCAGCGTCTTCCAAAAATGTTCGATATGATTGATATGGTCATTGAGAATCAGACACTGCGTGTTGCAACAGGGGTACTTAATGAGATTCTGATGGAAGCAACAGCAATGCAGCAGCCGCCTTCAGACAAAGGAAAGCGTCTGAAAATCTATTACATGACGCAGGTAGCGGTAAAGCCGCCTTCATTTGTAATTTTTGTCAATGATAAAGAACTGATGCATTTCTCCTATCAGAGATATCTGGAGAATAAGATCAGAGAGTCCTTTGGCTTCAAGGGAACATCACTAAAATTCTTTGTGAGAGAAAGAAAAGAAAGGGATAATTAGAAAATGGAACGTTTTATATGTCTACTGATCGGGTATGCATTTGGACTGATCCAGACAGGATACATCTATGGTAAGATGAGAGGAGTTGATATCCGAAAAGAGGGAAGCGGCAATGCAGGGAGTACTAACGCTCTTCGCACGATGGGGATCAAAGCGGGACTTGTCACACTTCTTGGAGACTGCTTTAAATGTGTCTTTGCAGTTGTGACGGTTTACCTGATTTACGGAAAGACTTACGCAGACATTTTCCCACTCCTTGCCATGTATGCAGGGATGGGTGCGGTACTTGGGCACAACTATCCATTTTATCTGAACTTTAAAGGTGGAAAAGGAATCGCAGCGACAGCCGGACTGATCTTAAGTACGACAAATGTATGGATGGTTTTGATCTGTTTATTTGCATTTCTCGGAATCGTGGCAGTGACACGTTATGTGTCTCTTGGCTCCCTGGCAGTTGTGATCATTTATCTGATCGAAGTGGTTGTGTATGGCCAGATGGGTGGATTTGGTGTAAAACCGCCGTATCTTTATGAAATGTATGGAATTGCGGCATTTCTGATGTTATCCGCATTTTATAAACATAAGGCAAATATTGTAAGACTCATGAACGGTACGGAGAATAAGATCAGTATCGGAAAGAAATAATAAGGAGGAAGATTATGGCAAAGGTAAGTGTGATAGGGGCAGGAAGCTGGGGGACTGCACTGGCGCTTCTTCTGAGTAAAAACGGTCATGATGTGACTATGTGGTCAATTCTGGAAGATGAAATCCGGATGCTGGATAAAGAGCGTGAGCACAAATCAAAGCTTCCGGGCGTGAAGCTTCCGGATACAATGAAATTTACAACAGATCTTAAGGAAGCTGTAGAAGGAAAAGATTTCCTTGTACTGGCAGTGCCATCTACATTTACAAGAGGAACAGCGAAAAATATGTGCCCATATGTAGCGGAAGGTCAGATCATTGTTGATGTTGCGAAAGGAATCGAAGAGGCAACTCTGATGACACTATCTCAGCAGATCGAGGATGAAATTCCACAGGCTGATGTAGCAGTCCTGTCCGGACCAAGCCACGCTGAGGAAGTAGGAAGAGGACTTCCGACCAGCGTGGTAGTGGGTGCGAAGACACGTGAGACTGCGGAATATCTGCAGGGATTATTTATGAATGAAGTCTTTCGTGTTTATACAAGCCCGGATATGCTTGGCATGGAACTTGGCGGTTCTTTGAAAAATGTCATCGCTCTGGCAGCAGGTATTGCTGACGGAATGGGATATGGAGATAATACAAAGGCTGCACTCATCACAAGAGGAATTGCAGAGATTGCAAGACTAGGTGTAAAAATGGGCGGCGCAGTTGAGACATTTTCCGGACTTACAGGAATCGGTGATCTGATTGTAACGTGTGCCAGTGTCCACAGCCGTAACCGCAAAGCAGGTTATCTCATGGGGCAGGGCAAATCCATGCAGGAAGCAATGGATGAGGTTCAGATGGTAGTAGAAGGAGTGTATTCTGCAAAAGCGGCAGTAAAACTTGGCGAAAAATATGGAGTATCACTTCCAATCATCAATAAAGTCAGCGAAGTATTGTTTGATGGAAAAGACCCGAAAGAAGCAGTTAATGAACTCATGCTCAGAGATAATAAGGCGGAGCATACAGCACTTCCGTGGGGAGAATAATTATAAAAAATAGGATGAACACCTGGTATATCAATAAATGTATTTAACAGGACGAACAATAAGAACATAAAATAGGACGAACACCTGGTATATCAAATACACTTGCTTCATGTACGAAACATTCCAATGAGCCTCTAAGGCAGTCAATCTTATCTGCAAGGGCAGTCAAGATTGACAGAGTCTCACTTCCATCGTACATAAGGCGCGCGTGTTATTTGATATATCAGGTGTTCTGTATTTTTAAGAGTAAGTTTCATGCCTTCCTGCTTAAAAAGGCTCATCGGAATGTTCCTTGCAATGGAGCAAAACACACTACGATCCGTAAATCCATAAGCAGAAAATTCATACATGGTAAGCAGAATTCTATACATACTCGGAATGTTTCCTGCATAATCTGTTAACAGTAAAACAAGTTCATGCATGGGGGGTAGTTTGATGGATAGATTTCAGGTATACAAAGATATCGAAGCAAGGACGAATGGAGAAATCTACATTGGTGTTGTGGGGCCGGTCCGGACGGGAAAGTCTACATTTATTAAAAGATTCATGGATGTGCTGGTGCTTCCGGAAATGGAAGATGAACATGCCAGAATGCGTACGCAGGATGAACTGCCGCAATCTGCTTCGGGACGCACGATTATGACAACGGAACCAAAGTTCGTGCCGAAGGAAGCAGCAAAAATCCGGCTTGCTGATGACGTAGATGTGAAGGTGCGTCTGATTGACTGCGTCGGTTATATGGTAGAAGGTGCTGCCGGTTATATGGACGGGGATTCCCAGAGACAGGTGAAAACACCGTGGTTTGCTTATGAGATCCCATTTGCAAAGGCTGCCGGGATTGGAACTAGAAAAGTAATTCATGATCATTCAACCATTGGAATTGTGATTACGACAGACGGTACCATCACAGACATTCCAAGAGAAAATTACAAAGATGCGGAGCGTATGACGATACAGGAATTAAATGGAATCGGAAAGCCGTTCATTGTACTTGTGAATTCAAAAGAGCCACAGGGAGAACGGGCGCAGAACACCGCGAAGAATCTGGAACAGGAATATGGAGTACGGGCGCTGCCGGTCAACTGTGAAAAACTTACCAGAGAGGATATCTGCCAGATTTTATCGGAAGTCCTTTTTGAGTTTCCGATATCTGAAATTCAGTTTTTTGTTCCGAAATGGGTGGAGATGCTTCCAAGAGACCACAAGATCAAACAAGATCTGATTGAACATGTGAGAGTGATTCTGGAACGACTTACCAAAATCCGGGATGCTCTTGGAAGTATAGATGTTTCTGAGAGTGAGTACATAGATTCCTGCAAAGTGGATCAGATTGGAATGGGTCAGGGCTGTGTGAATATCAACATTTCTATACCAGAAAGATATTATTACGAAATGTTAAGCGAGATGACGGGAACGAAGATTGCAGGACAATATGAGCTGGTTGCAACAATTCAGGAACTTGCGAAATTAAAGGAAGAATATGAAGGAGTCCGGGACGCATTTACAACTGTTCGAATGAAAGGATATGGGGTGGTCAGTCCGGTAAGAGATGAAATTACACTTTTGGAGCCGGAGCTTATCAAACAGGGAAATAAATATGGCGTGAAGATACATTCAAAGGCCCCGTCTATCCATCTGATCCGGGCGAATATCGAGACAGAGATTGCACCGATTGTCGGAACAGAAGATCAGGCGAAAGATCTTCTTACATTCATTAAGCAGGAAGCAGAAACCGAACATGGAATCTGGGAGACGAACATTTTCGGAAAATCTGTGGAAGAATTAGTGATGGATGGTATCCGGGGTAAGATTGCCATGATCGGGGATGAAAGCCAGACAAAGCTTCAGGATACAATGCAGAAGATTGTCAATGACAGTAATGGAGGACTGGTGTGTATCATCATATAAAAATGATTTACCCCTTGCATAATTTGTGTTATACTATTTTATGAATGTCAAAAAGGAACTTAAGAAAAAAAGATAAGACTTTGAATGAGATAGAAAAAATGTATGGAGGTACAATTTGATGAAAGTAGCGATTATTACTGCAAGTACAGCAGTTTATAAAGGAGAGCAGGAGGATGCAAGTGGAAAAGTAATCCGCAAGATGGTGGAAGAAGCAGGGCTTGACGTTGTGTTCATGAAGGCTCTCCCGACAGACAAAACTGTATTATCTACTGTTTTTCAGAGAATGGCAGACGGAAATCTTGCAGACCTGATCCTGACAACAGGCGGAGCAGGCTGCGGACCGGAAGACTGCACACCGGAGGCAACTATGGAAGTTGTAGACAGACCACTTCTTGGAATCCCGGAAGGTATGCGTGCACACATGCTTACACTGACAAAAAGAGCTATGTTGAACCGTGCAGCGGCAGGAATCCGTGGAAATGTTGTGATTGTAAATCTTCCTGGAAAAGCAGGAGCTGTAAAGGAATGTCTTGGATACATCTTGCCAGAGGTCATGCATGCAGTTGAAGTGGCACAGGGAATAAAATAATGATTAAAATTACTTACCTGGAACATAGCGGATTTGCTGTTGAGTGTGACGATTATGTATTGATTTTTGATTATTATAAAGGAAATCTGCCACAGTTTGATAAAGATAAAAAAATCTGTGTATTTGCAAGTCATGTGCACTACGATCATTTTAAAAAGAAAATATTTACGTGGGCAGAAGAATATGAGAATATCCACTATATTTTATCTGATGACATTGAGGCGGCAGGGCCAAAAGATCAGACGGAGCATATAGGTGCAGATGTAGATTTTAATATTTGGGATTTGAGGATTCATACACTGAAATCCACCGATGAAGGTGTGGCATTTCTTGTAAGGGTGAAAGAGAAAACATTTTTTCATGCAGGAGATCTGAACTGGTGGTACTGGGAAGAAGAGGATGATGAGACCTGGAATGAACCGATGAGACAGGCATATCAGAAAGAGATTGCAAAAATCGAGGGTGAAGAAATTGATTATGCATTTTTCCCACTTGATTCCAGACAGGGAGAAGAGTCTGTACTTGGTATCAATTATTTTATGCGGCATACGAATACAAAGATTGTATTCCCAATGCATATGTGGGGGTATGACATTTTAGATAAGTTTTTGGAAAAATCGGTGTCGGAGCCGTATAGAGAGCGGATCATGAAGGTGAAAGAACCGGGTCAGAGCTTTTATTTCGAGGAGGAAAGATAGATGCTGGTCAGTATATATACCGATGGAGCAGCCAGAGGAAACCCGGATGGACCGGGAGGATACGGAACCATTTTAGAGTACGTAGATTCAAAAGGCGAACTTCATACAAAGGAATTGTCAAAGGGATATGAGAAGACAACGAATAACCGCATGGAGTTGATGGCAGTCATAGCTGGACTGGAAGCATTGAACCGTCCGTGTGATGTGAAGTTGTATTCTGATTCAAAGTATGTGGTAGATGCATTCAATCAGAACTGGATCGGCGGGTGGCTGAAGAAAGGCTGGAAACGTGGAAAGAATGAGCCTGTAAAAAATGTGGATCTCTGGAAACGGCTTCTGGAAGCGAAAGAGCCACACAATGTGACATTTATCTGGGTGAAAGGACATGATGGACATCCTCAGAATGAGCGATGCGATGAACTCGCAACTTCTGCAGCAGATGCAATGAGGTAAAAAAGTTCTTTCTTTTTAGAAAAAATATGATATAATAAATACTTGCAAGTAAGACAGGTGATCGCGGCTGTAATTGCCGAAAGGCAGCAGGTGAGGAAAGTCCGGGCTTCGCAGGGCAGGGTGCCGGATAACGTCCGGTGGAGGCGACTCCAAGGCCAGTGCAACAGAAATGTACCGCCTGACAGACTCTTATGAGAATGGACAGGTAAGGGTGGAAGGGCAGTGTAAGAGACTACCGCCCGGCCGGTAACGACCGGGGCACATGTAAACCCCACTCGAAGCAAGACCGTGCAGAGACAATTTGGCGGCCCGTCAAGTCTCAGGTAGGTCGCTGGAACCTGATGGCAACATCAGGTCTAGATAGATGATCACTCAACGACATAACCCGGCTTATCGTCTTGCTTGCTTTTGTTTTATTCCAATATGGTAATAAAAAAGATTTTCAGCTTCGAAAATTGAAACTGAAAATCTTTTTTTATACATTTAATTCAATGTTTATCACCAATTCATAAATAAAAGATAACTGTCTGCATAGTTAAAACAGGAAGTTTTATTTGTGTTTACCAAGTCTTCCCTGATATTTTTCTTCGCAGTATTTGCAGCGGTATACTTCTTCGTCCGGATCGGTCAGTACGAAGACATGATCCAGTCCCTGCTCAATAGAAGTGATACAACGAGGATTTTTACAGCGGATCACATTGCGGATTTCGTGAGGAAGGTGAAGACATTTTTTCGCAACAACCTTCTCATTCTGGATAATGTTGACAGTAATGTTGTGATCAATGAAACCAAGGATGTCAAGATCCATAAAATCGATCGGACATTCGATTTTCATGATATCCTTTTTGCCCATACAGTTACTTTTTGCATTTTTGATAATTGCAACACAGCAGTCCAGTTGATCTAAGTGAAGATATTTGTAAATATCCATACTTCTTCCTGCCTGGATGTGATCCAGTACAAATCCTTCTGAGATCTGACCTACATTCAGTGTATTCTTAACCATAGTATATTCCTCCTTAGACTTCGATTTCCAGTAATGTCAGAATCAGAGCCATTCGAATGTATACTCCGTACTGAGCCTGAGCGAAATAAGCAGCTCTTGGGTCATCATCAACTTCAACAGCAATTTCATTTACTCTAGGAAGTGGGTGAAGTACATACATATCCTTTGGCGCAAGCTCCATCTTCTGAGCATCCAGTACATAAAAATCTTTCATACGGATATAGTCTTCTTCATTGAAGAAACGCTCTTTCTGTACACGGGTCATGTAGAGAATATCGAGCTTTGGAAGAGCATCTTCCAGACGAACGACCTCTTCGTACTGTGCATGTTCTTTGTCGAGAACATCATTGCGGATATAACTTGGAACACGAAGTTCTTCTGGTCAGAATGAATTTTACATTTTTGTAACGCACCAGAGCGTGAATCAGAGAGTGAACGGTACGGCCAAATTTTAAATCTCCGCAAAAACCGATCGTGATATTATCAAGATGACCTTTTAAAGAACGGATCGTAAGCAGATCGGTCAGGGTCTGTGTCGGATGCTGATGTCCGCCGTCTCCTGCATTGATGACAGGGATTCTGGAATGCTCGCTGGCTACCAGCGCAGCTCCTTCTTTCGGATGTCTCATTGCACAGATATCCGCATAACAGGAAATCATACGAATCGTATCTGCAACAGTTTCCCCTTTTGTTGCAGAACTGGAATCGGCAGAAGAAAAACCAAGAACACTGCCTCCGAGATTAAGCATTGCTGCTTCATGACTGAGTCTAGTACGTGTACTTGGTTCAAAAAATAAAGTTGCTAATTTCTTTCCATCACATGCATGAGCATATTTCTTAGGGTTCTTTTCGATGTCCTGGGCTAAATCCATAAGATTGTCTAATTCTTCCACTGTGAAATCAAGTGGACTCATCAAGTGTCTCATAAAATCCTCCTTCGCGACGTTTACTTAAAAGTCTCTGTACATAATATAACAAACCTGTCAGATTTTCAATGTAAAAATTATTTTTTTTGAATCTGTAATCAGGATAAGAATGTAAGGTAGATTTTAGATATGAAATGTATTATAATGCAATAGTGTCAGTATAGAGAGGCCGGGGATGCAAGTGATACTGACTATGGTATTTGTAAAGGAGACAAGATGGATGGCTACATTAGAAGAATTAAGAGGACAGTTAGATGTCATAGATGATCAGATCGTGAAGTTATATGAAGAGCGAATGAAAATATGTGAACAGGTTGGAGAATATAAGGTCGAAGCAGGAAGAAAAGTATTTGACCGTGTAAGGGAGAAAGAAAAGCTTCAGAATGTGGCATCAAAAGTTTCTTCTGATTTTGATAAAAAAGGAATTCAGGAACTGTATCAGCAGCTTATGTCCATGAGCCGCAAGTTACAGTATCAGCAGCTTGTGAAGGCAGGAGCTCTTGGAAGACTTCCTTTTATAGAGATTGATTCACTTGGCGTGGAGAAAGCGCGAGTCGTATTTCAGGGCATGGAAGGTGCTTATGGACAGGCAGCTATGAAGACCTATTTCGGAGAGGACTGCAACAGTTATTCCGTCCGTACATTCCGGGATGCAATGGAAGCAATCGAGGAGGGCGCCGCAGATTATGCAGTGCTTCCAATCGAAAATTCTACAGCAGGTGCGGTAAACGAAGTCTATGACCTTCTGGTAGAATTTGAAAATTATATTGTAGGAGAAGTCATAATTCCAATCACGCATACACTGGCAGGACTTCCAGGGACACAGTTTTCTGAACTGAAGCGAGTGTATTCTAAAGCGGAAGCGCTGATGCAGACGACCAGGTTTTTGGAAGAACACAGTGACTGGCAGCAGATCAGCGTGGCAAATACAGCTATTGCAGCAAAGAAAATCCTGGATGACCAGGACCGGACTCAGGCGGCAGTCTGCAGTGCCTATGCGGCAAAGGTCTACGGACTGGAAGTGTTAGAAGACAACATTAATGATGAATCCGGAAACTGTACAAGATTTATTATTGTGACGAACCAGAAGGTGTTCTTGAAAGGGGCAAAGAAGATCAGTATTTGCTTTGAGGTTCCACATGAGAGTGGATCGCTGTATCATCTACTGTCACATTTTATTTATAATGATTTGAATATGTCAAAAATCGAGTCCAGACCAATTGAGGGAAGAAGCTGGGAGTACCGTTTCTTTGTAGATTTTGAAGGCAATCTGGAAGAACCAGGTGTGAAGAATGCACTTAGGGGCTTGCGGGAAGAGAGCAGAAGCCTGAAGATACTTGGAAATTACTAATACCAGTGTGGGAGTGCCGGACATAGAGTAATCCGTTAGAGGATTTGTATAATAGAAAAACATAAAATGACATAAAAAAGGAGACATCGAGGAAATGAGAACGAATGAATTGATTTTATATAAAGATATGGAAGACGGGGAACTTCTCCAGGACATGACATTTCTTATGGAGAACTATAATAATGAATATTACAATGAGGACGATATGAAGAGTCTTCTGTATTCTACTATTGGTGATCTGACAGAGTTATCAGTCAGTCACGGATTTGAAGGAAATCTGTGGCATACTTATCTGACTTACCTTATGGTCAGTCATGAGAATGCATACAGCACTTCCTGTGAGATTGTCGGACCGGTCGAAGGAAGTATTAATATTGCAGCACTGCATGATTTTAAGATTTTTAAAGAACTGTTTGACTATGATTTCCAGAATCTTGGAGAGGTACTTGGAGAAGACGGACTTGCCATGATCCGGGATTACAAGGGGGTCAATGGACATGGACAGGTCTTCAATGAGAGAATCCGTGACCGTATCTGTGACCTTGCAAAGGCACTTGATGGAACGAAATGTGCAGAAGAATTTAAAGAGAAAGTAACACAGTTCTACAAGGAATTTGGCGTTGGCAAACTGGGGCTTCACAAAGCATTTCGTATTGAGCATACTGAAGAAGGGGCAAGAATCGTGCCGATCACAAAGATTGCTCACGTGCACCTGGATGATCTGGTGGGATACGAGATGGCAAAGAAAAAACTGATTGACAATACAGAAGCATTTGTTATGGGAAGAAAATCCAATAACTGTCTGTTATTTGGAGATGCCGGAACCGGAAAATCTTCTTCTATCAAGGCAATCCTGAATCAGTATTATGATCAGGGCCTTCGTATGATCGAAGTCTATAAGCATCAATTCCAGGATCTCAATGATGTAATTGCGCAGATCAAGAACCGTAATTACAAGTTCATCATATACATGGATGATCTGTCATTCGAGGAATTTGAGATTGAATATAAATATCTGAAAGCGGTCATCGAGGGAGGACTTGAGAAAAAACCAGATAATGTGCTTATTTATGCAACATCTAACCGAAGACATCTGATCCGTGAGACATTTAAGGATAAAGAAGATAGAGATGAAGAATTACATACAAATGATACCGTACAGGAAAAGCTGTCACTGGTAGCAAGATTTGGTGTGACGATCTACTTTGGAAGACCACAGAAACGAGAGTTTCAGGAAATCGTGTGCCAGCTTGCCAAGAGAAATAATCTTAATCTAACGGAGGAGGAACTCCTGGCAGAGGCAAATAAATGGGAGTTAAGTCACGGAGGAATGTCGGGAAGAACTGCACAGCAGTTTATTGATTATCTGGCAGGAAAAGAGGCGTAATCATGAATGTATTTTTGCCGGCAGATATTCTGATTCCGGATGTAGAAAGCATGGAGAAGTGGTCGGTGATTGCATGCGACCAGTTCTCTTCGCAGCCAGAATACTGGAAAGATGTAAAGGAGACGGTAGGGGATGCCCCATCTTCCTTTCATTTGATCCTTCCAGAAGCAGAATTGGAAAATGTGGACGAGAATGAAAAGATAAAGACAATCAATTGGAATATGCAATCATATCTTGAACAGGGAATTTTTCAGAAATATGAAAAATCCTATGTTTATGTAGAGAGGACCCTTAAAAATGGCAGTATTCGAAGAGGGCTGATCGGGATGATTGATCTGGAAGCATATGATTATTCGAAAAATAGTTCTTCCAGAATCCGTGCGACGGAAAAGACAGTGACCTGTAGAATTCCGCCAAGAGTCAGAATCCGTGAGGATGCGCCTGTCGAATTGCCACATGTATTACTTTTGTGTGATGACAGAAGTGATGGGTTGATGAAATGGCTGAGCGGGAAAAAGGAAGAAATGCGTAAGATTTATAATTTTAATCTTATGAAAGAAGGCGGACATATCAGTGGCTGGCTGGTGTCTGGAAAACTTGCAAAAGATTTTGAAAAGAAGATTACATCTTATGAGAATATAAGTGCAGATATGCCTTATGCGGTTGGCGACGGGAATCATTCACTGGCTACAGCAAAAGTATGTTATGAAAATTATAAAAAAACACATTCCGATACAGAAAATGCAAATGCTCCGGCAAGATATGCGATGGTGGAGCTGGAAAATATTCACGACAAAGCGTTGGAATTTTCTCCGATTCATCGAATTGTTACAGAGACAGATGAAGAAGCATTATTGGATGAGCTTCAAAAAACATGTTGTGCCCCGAATGGATATCCAGTACAATGGTATACGAAAGAGCGCCAAGGTGTTCTTTATTTAAATCCGAATAAGAGTAGGCTTGCAGTCGCAATTTTACAGAATTTTTTAGACGAATATCTGAAAAACCATAGAGGACAGATGGATTATATACATGGAGAAGAGGCATTAAAGAACCTGGCAGAGAAGGAAAATGCGGTTGGCTTTTTGTTGCCTGCAATGGAGAAAAGAGAGTTGTTTCCTTACGTGACTGAAAGTGGAACACTTCCAAGAAAGACATTTTCCATGGGACATGCGACGGAGAAAAGATATTATTTGGAAGCAAGACAGATTCGCTGATATGACTAGAAAAGATAAAATCATAATAATGATATGGAGGTAAAAGGATGAAAACATCATTAGTTATTATGGCTGCCGGGATCGGTTCCAGATTTGGTGGAGGAATTAAGCAGTTAGAGCCGGTTGGAATGCATGGAGAGATCATTATGGACTATTCCATTCATGATGCAATCGAAGCTGGATTTAACAAGATTATATTTATTATCCGCAAGGACATAGAGGAAGCCTTCCGGGAGGTTATCGGAGAGAGAATCGAAGCTATCTGTAAACAATTAAACGTAGAGATTGACTATGCATTTCAGGCAATCGACGATCTTCCAAAAGGAGTAAAACTTCCAAAAGACCGTACAAAGCCATGGGGAACAGGCCAGGCAGTTCTGGCATGTAAGGGCCTTATAAAAGAGCCATTTGCGGTAATTAATGCAGATGACTATTATGGAAAAGAATCATTTTTTAAACTGCATGATTTTCTGGAGGAGTACACACCGGAGAAACCGACAGATTTTTGTGCGGCAGGGTTTATTCTGAAGAATACACTCAGTGAAAACGGAGGCGTTACAAGAGGTGTATGCCAGGTCAATGAGAATGGATACCTGACCGGAATTGACGAGACAAAGAACATTGTAAAAGTGGGAAATAAGGCAGCAGTCCAGAAAGAAGACGGACAGGAGCCAATTGATGAGAATTCCCATGTATCGATGAATATGTGGGGACTGACACCGGAGTTCGTAGAGACACTGGAAAAAGGATTCAAGGAATTTTTTGAAAAACCAGATGTGGATGTGCTAAAGGGAGAGTATCTGCTTCCGATTTACATTGATGAGTTACTTCAGAAAGGCGAAGTGACTGTAAAAGTCCTTGAAACACAGGATAAATGGTTCGGAGTTACTTACAAAGAAGATAAGGACTCAGTTGTAGAATCTTTCAAGAAGTTGATTGAAGAGGGCGTTTATAAAGAAAAGCTGTTTGATGATATTCTGTAATAAATGATAGAATAAGTGAAAATCGTAAGTACAATACGAAAAAGGTCGTGCGGGAATTAATCCTGCACGACTTTTATGTTGCTGATGTCAGAGTCAATAACGAGAGAGTAGTTTGTATAATAAACCACGAACCCGGGTTTTGCTCCGTTTGGTTTCTTGACATGCTTCTTTTCAATGTAGTCAATCTCGACTTTATCACTGCCGCGGTTCTTAGAATAATAAGCAGCCAGCCGTCCGGCTTCTTCAAAAGTACGGTCCGGAAGTTCATCACCATTTGTCTTGACAATGACGTGGGATCCGGGAGCACCTTTTGCGTGAAACCACCAGTCACCGCCATTTGCAAAAGAGAAAGTCAGTTCATCGTTCTGGATATTATTTTTACCAACGTAAATGTCATATCCGTCACTGGAGATGTAGTGCATTGGTTTGTTAGTCAGTTTTACTTTTTTCTTTGTGAATTTTCTGCGCACATAGCCGCTGGCAGTCAATTCTTCTTTGATCTGTCCCAGATCCGCTTCGCTTAGAGCAATGTCCAGAGAGTTGCTGACGGATTCCAGATAGCGGATCTCATCAGCTGTCTCCTGGATCAGTTCGGACAGCGCCTCAAAAGTACGCTTCTGCTTATTGTATTTTGCAAAATATTTTTGTGCATTTTCCTGAGGAGTTTTCTGTGGATCCAATGGAATCGTAATATCTTCGTTCGTATAGTAATTCAGGCAGGTCAATGACTTTGCTTCCGAATCCAGGTTGTAACCATAAGTGTTGATCAGTTCTCCGTAAACTTTGTATTTGTCACGGCCTTCGGTTCCTTGTAGTTGTTTGGATTGTAAGTCATATTTTTTTCTTGCACGTTCCAGATTCGTCTGCACAACATGGCGCAGGTCTGCACTTTTCTGACGTATCCGTGTTACGGTGTTGCGAGTCGCATAATAAGTGCGAAGCACCCGTGAGATGGAATCGAAGCATTCTGCCCGGTAATTTCCATAATGAGAAAATGGAATGGCGGTGAATTCTTTTGGCACTTCGTTGCTATAGTAAATCACTGGGTGGAAATTTCCTTCCTTGAGGTCTTCGATATAGTAGGAAAACTGGCGGTACAGGTGAATGAACATATCTTCGGAAATGTCGGAAGCCGGAATATCCGTATCCAGTCCGGACTCCGAGACGATATGTTCCGCTACTACAGGACTGATACCGGTAAAGCTTGTGTAAATTGCTTTTCCAAGGGCAGCAGGTTTTTCTCTCAGTGCCAGGACAAAGTTTTTAAAAGAAACTGTGAGCGGGTCCAGTTTAGACATCGTGTCCGGGATGAAATAGGTTCTTCCAGGAAGGACTTCCCGGACAGAACTCATTTGTGCGGAAACATGCTTAATGCTGTCCAGAATCTTATCTTTATCATCGCAGAAGATGATATTGCTGTGCTTGCCCATGATTTCTACGATCAGACGCTTACGGCAAAGGTCCCCCAGTTCATTTAAATGCTCAATATCAAAGAATAAAATACGTTCCAGACCAGGCTGTGAGATAGCTGTGATACGCCCATTCCCAACATATTTGCGAAGAAGCATACAAAAGCCAGGTGCAGCCATAGGACTCGGTTTATTCTCATCAGTGAGATAAATCAATGGAAGAGATGCACTTGCAGAAATATATAGTTTGCGTTGTCCTTCGGGTGTTTTTATTGTGATCAACAGTTCGTCCGGTTCCGGCTGTGCAATTTTGTAGATGCGTCCGCCAAGGATAGAATCGGAAAGTTCTTTTCGGACTGCTGCGATTGTTGTTCCGTCAAATGCCATAATATAAGCACTCCTTTAAAATAATGTTATAAATGTATGATAAATGTTTACTTTTCATATCATACCATAGTTGACTCAAAAATCCAAATGAAGTATAATAAAACGTACGGTTAAAACCGTATTTATTACTGAAAAGAAGAGGTAATACACATGATCAAGAGTATGACCGGTTTCGGAAGATGTGAAATATCAGAGGGAGACCGCAAGTTTACCGTAGAGATGAAAGGTGTGAATCACCGCTATCTGGATATGAGTATCCGTATGCCGAAGAAACTGAATTTCTTCGAGACGGCAATCCGGACAGAGATCAAGAAAAGAATCCAGAGAGGAAAAGTAGACATCTTTATCAGCTATGAGGATTTATCTGACGGACAGGTTTCATTAAAGTATAATGAAAGTCTGGCAGCAGAATATCTTGAATATTTCAAGCAGATGGAAGAAAAGTTTGGCATTGAGAATGATGTCCGTGTGTCTGCACTTTCCAGATATCCTGAGATATTTACAATGGAAGAGGGCAGTGAGGATACCGATGAACTTTGGAAAGGACTTAAAAAAGCACTGGATGGAGCCGTTGACGGATTTGTAACTACAAGGACTGCAGAGGGAGAACATCTGAGAGAAGATATTCTTGCAAAGCTTGATGGAATTCTTGAGATGGTAGCATTTATCGAGGAGCGTTCTCCGAAGATCGTTGCCGAGTATAGAGAAAAGCTGGAAGCCAAAGTTAAAGAACTTCTTGAAGATACGCAGATTGAGGAGAATCGTATTGCAGCAGAAGTTGTGATTTATGCAGATAAGATCTGTACAGATGAAGAGGTCGTACGACTGAAGAGTCATGTCGTACATATGAAAGAGACGCTCCAGTCAGATGAGGCAGGAATCGGACGCAAGCTTGATTTTATTGCACAGGAGATGAACCGTGAAGCGAATACAATCTTGTCAAAGGCAAATGACTTGGAAGTTTCCAATACAGGAATTGGGTTAAAGACAGAGATTGAGAAGGTCAGAGAACAGATCCAGAACATTGAATAAGAGGTATAGCTATGAATAAAGAGGGAATTCTTATTGTAGTATCCGGGTTTTCCGGTGCCGGCAAAGGTACGATTATGAAAGCACTTCTGGAGAGATATGATAATTATGCATTATCCATCTCTGCAACAACAAGAAACCCAAGACCGGGAGAAGAAGAAGGAAAGGCTTATTTTTTCAAAACAACTGAAGAATTTGAAAAAATGATTGCGAAAGATGATTTGATAGAGTATGCTATGTACGTGGGAAATTATTACGGAACACCGAAAGCATATGTGGAAGAGCAACTTTGTGCAGGGAAAGATGTAATCCTGGAGATTGAAATCCAGGGCGCATTGAAAGTCAAAGAAAAATTTCCGAATACATTATTACTGTTCGTAACACCTCCGAGCGCAGAAGAACTCAGAAAGCGTCTGGAAGGACGGGGGACTGAGACACAGGAAGTCATCGATGGGCGTATGAAGCGCGCTATTGAAGAGGCAGAATATATGGATCAGTATGATTATCTGGTCGTGAATGATGAATTAGATGTGTGCGTGGAAGAGATGCATCATCTGATTCAGGGAGAACATGAGAGATGTTTCCGTAATCAGACATTTATAGAGCATATGAAGAGAGAGTTGAAAGGAGAATAGTGTACATGTTACATCCATCTTACACAGACTTAATGAAGGTCGTTAATAAAGACGTTGAGGAAGGCGAGACAAAGGTTGTTAACAGCCGTTATTCTATCGTTATGGCTACAGCTAAAAGAGCACGAGAGATTATTGATGGTTCTATGCCATTAGTAGATACAAAGCCGGGTGAGAAGCCACTTTCTATCGCAATCAGCGAGATGAATCAGGGAAAGATCACTATACTTGCTGAAGAAGAGGCTGCAAAACTTGCGGAACTGGAAGCAAAGCAGGCAGAGGAGAATGCAGAGGAAGATTTCTTGAATATTCAGGAAGAGGATTCAGAGAAAGACGCAGAAGCAGTAGAAGAGTCTGAAGATAACGAATAGAGAGATTACTACACGGTGTGCCGTGTGCCTGAGGCAGATACCGTCTGGTATCTGCTTTTTAAATAAGACATACAAGGAGAACTATATGAATATTTTATTTATATCCCTCGGCTGCGATAAGAACCTGGTGGATTCAGAGGTCATGCTTGGGCTTTTGGATAAAAAGGGATATCAGATCGTAGATTCAGAAGAAGACGCAGATATTATTGTTGTTAATACCTGCTGTTTTATTCATGATGCAAAGGAGGAAAGTATTCAGACCATTCTTGAGATGGCAGAGTACAAAAAAGAAGGAAAGCTGAAAGCTCTGATCGTGACCGGGTGCCTGGCACAGCGCTATCAGCAGGAGATTATTGACGAGATACCGGAAGTTGATGCAGTACTTGGAACTACTTCTTATGATCATATCGTAGAAGCGGTGGAAGAGGCTCTTGCGGGAAATGGACATGTTGTTCTGGAAGATGTGGATGCACTTCCAGATGTAAAAGAAAAGAGACTTGTAACAACAGGCGGGCATTATGCATACATGAAAATTGCCGAAGGCTGCGACAAGCATTGTACTTACTGTATCATCCCAAAACTTCGTGGTAATTACCGCAGTGTTCCGATGGAGAAGCTGTTGGCAGAAGCGAAAGACCTGGCTGATCAGGGAGTAAAAGAATTGATTCTTGTTGCACAGGAAACGACCGTATACGGAAAGGATTTATATGGAGAGAAATCTTTGCATAAATTGCTCCGCGAGCTTTGTAAAATATCCGGAATCCAGTGGATCCGAATTCTTTATTGTTATCCGGAGGAGATTTACGATGAACTGATTCAGACGATTAAAGAAGAAAATAAAGTCTGTCACTATCTGGATCTTCCGATTCAACATGCAAGTGACGCAGTGCTAAAAAGAATGGGAAGAAGAACTTCCAAAGCTCAGCTTGTAGAGATTATTGAAAAGCTTCGAAAAGAGATCCCGGATATTTCTCTTCGTACCACATTGATTACAGGATTTCCGGGTGAGACACAAGAACAGCATGAAGAGCTGAAGGATTTCGTAGATGAGATGGAATTTGACAGACTTGGAGTTTTTACTTACTCACCGGAGGAAGATACACCAGCTGCAACTATGACAGAGCAGATTCCGGAAGAAGTCAAGGAAGACCGCCAGGCAGAATTGATGGAACTTCAGCAGGAAATCGCATTTGATCTGGCAGAAGATATGGTCGGACGTGAAGTTCTCGTTATGATTGAAGGAAAAGTTGCAGATGAAAATGCATATGTAGGAAGAACTTATAAAGATGCACCGAATGTGGATGGCTTGATCTTTATCAATACAGACGAAGAATTGATGAGTGGAGATTTTGCAAGAGTCCGCGTGACAGGTGCACTGGAATATGATTTGATAGGAGAGCTGATATAATGAATTTACCAAATAAACTGACAGTATTACGAGTTATCATGGTTCCGTTTTTTGTATTTTTTATGTTGACTGATGTGGGAGGACCGGCAAATAAATGGATCGCGTTAGTTTTGTTCTGTGTTGCCAGTCTGACAGATATGCTGGATGGTAAGATCGCCCGTGCAAGAAATCTTGTGACAAACTTTGGAAAGTTCATGGATCCTTTAGCAGATAAGCTGCTTGTGTGTTCTTCTATGATCTGTATGATTCCGTTAGGAAAATTACAGGCATGGTTCGTCATCATCATCATTGCCCGAGAGTTTATTATTAGCGGATTCCGCCTTGTGGCTGCAGATAATGGAATTGTCATCGCAGCAAGTTACTGGGGGAAATTTAAGACAGTATCCCAGATGTTCATGATCATTGTATTGATTGCAGATCTTGGAGGTGTGTTCGATATCGTTGGCACAGTTCTGATCTGGCTTTCACTGATCCTGACAGTTGTATCACTGATCGACTATATTGCAAAGAATGTGCAGGTGCTGACACAGGGAGGTATGTAATGATCGTACGTGAACTGGAAAAACAGGAAAGAAAATACGCTCTGGATATTATCTGGAGCGTTTTTTGCATGGATGTGGCCGAGGTGTATGAACAGGAAGGGATTGATACATTTCGCGAATATTTAAAACAGGAGAATATCGACCAGCTCTGTGATAGCGGCGAACTTCTGATGTTCGGTGTATTTGAACAAGAAGAACTGGAAGGAACCATATCCCTTCAGAGGCGGGGACACATTTGTAATTATTATGTGCGCAGATCCTGCCAGGGAAAAGGTGCTGGAAGGTTACTTTTTGACTATGCGAAAAGGTATTGTAAGGAAGAACTGCATAAGACTATTATGACCGTTGATGCCGCTCCGGAGGCGGTGAAAAAATATATCCACATGGGCATGAAACCAATCGATGAGATGCAGATGATACATGGAAAATGTTATGTGCCTATGGCAATGGAAATTCTTTAGTAGAATGACTATAAAAAGCGGTCCAAACAATTTAAAAATGTAGCGTAGTGCCAATTGACGAAAAATGTTATTTATGAGAGAATAAAAAAGGATATGGTGTTAAACTTATAACAAACACTATTTATAAAACACACATAGTTGAAAGGAGTTTTAAAATGATTTATTCACAAGAAGTAGAAATGATGTGTCCGGTAGCGCAGGGCGCTAATCACGGACCAGCTCCGATTCCGGAAGAGGCAAAATGGGTTCAGGCTAAGGAGATCAAAGATATTTCCGGTTTTACACACGGCATTGGCTGGTGTGCTCCTCAGCAGGGTGCTTGTAAGCTGACATTGAATGTGAAAGATGGAATTATCCAGGAGGCATTGGTTGAGACAATCGGCTGCTCTGGAATGACACATTCAGCTGCTATGGCTTCAGAAATCCTTCCAGGAAAAACTATTTTAGAGGCATTGAATACAGACCTTGTCTGTGATGCAATCAATACAGCAATGCGTGAGTTATTCTTACAGATTGTATATGGAAGAACTCAGAGCGCATTTTCTGAAGACGGACTTGCTATCGGAGCAGGACTTGAGGACCTTGGAAAAGGACTCCGCTCTCAGGTAGGAACAATGTACGGAACATTAGCAAAAGGACCTCGTTATCTTGAGATGGCAGAAGGTTATGTAACAGGTATCGCACTCGACGAAGCAGGCGAGATCATCGGATACCAGTTCGTAAATCTTGGAAAACTTACAGACTTCATCAAAAAAGGCGATACACCGAATGATGCATGGGAAAAGGCAAAAGGACAGTATGGTCGTGTTGAAGACGCAGCAAAGATTATTGACCCAAGAAAAGAGTAGGAGGACTTTTTAAAATGGCTTTATTTGAATCATATGAAAGAAGAATTGATAAAATCAATGAAGTGCTGGCAGGATATGGAATCGCTTCAATCGAGGAAGCACAGAAGATTACAAAAGATGCCGGACTTGATGTATATAATCAGATTAAGAGCATTCAGCCAATCTGTTTTGAGAACGCATGCTGGGCTTACACAGTAGGTGCTGCAATTGCAATCAAAAAAGGCTGTAAGACAGCAGCAGAAGCAGCAGCAGCAATCGGTGAAGGACTTCAGTCTTTCTGTATTCCAGGATCTGTAGCAGATCAGAGAAAAGTTGGTCTTGGACATGGTAACCTTGGAAAGATGCTTCTGGAAGAGGATACAGACTGCTTCTGTTTCCTTGCAGGACATGAGTCATTTGCAGCAGCAGAGGGTGCGATCGGTATCGCTGAAAAAGCAAACAAAGTTCGTAAAAAACCACTTCGTGTTATCTTGAACGGACTTGGAAAAGACGCAGCTAAGATTATCTCCCGTATCAATGGATTTACATATGTTCAGACAGAATATGACTACTATACAGGAGAGCTGAAAGAGGTTCAGAGAATCTCTTATTCTGACGGACTTCGTTCCAAAGTAAACTGCTATGGAGCAAATGATGTACGTGAAGGTGTTGCAATCATGTGGAAAGAGGGTGTAGATGTATCTATCACAGGTAACTCTACAAACCCGACACGTTTCCAGCATCCAGTAGCAGGAACGTACAAAAAAGAGTGTGTTGAGAAAGGTAAAAAATACTTCTCAGTAGCATCTGGTGGTGGTACAGGACGTACACTTCATCCAGATAACATGGCTGCAGGTCCAGCATCTTATGGTATGACAGATACACTTGGACGTATGCACTCAGATGCACAGTTTGCAGGATCATCTTCTGTACCGGCTCACGTAGAGATGATGGGTCTCATCGGAGCAGGTAACAACCCGATGGTTGGTATGACTGTTGCAGTAGCAGTTTCCGTTGAGGAAGCAGCTAAGGCTGGTAAATTCTAAGAAACTGCCAAAAAAGCAAGAAATAATAATGGAATAATGAGAGGAGCTTAGCGTATGCTAGGCTTCTCTTTACGTTTATAAGTGTGAACTTTAATACAATTCTTTGATTTTGTAGTGTTTTGAATTGTTGAAAAATATTGAAATATTTACCTTACTATTATATAATTGCTCAAATATTAGATGACAGTTGGTCAATTTTATAACAAGGAGGACAAAATTATGGCGTTTAAAAAGGTTGTAGTTGTAGGCGGTGGTGTGCTGGGGAGCCAGATCGCTTACCAGGTTGCATACAAAGGATTTGATGTGACGGTATGGCTTCGAAGTGAAGGTTCCATTGAACGTGCAAAGCCGAAATTTGCAAGATGGCATGAGACATATTTAAAAGATCTGGAGGCGACAAAAGCTTTGATCGGAACAGGAACAAAGCTGTATCCGAGAGGTCTGGTTGATGATTTTGAGAATCTGACAGTAGAAAAAGTAGAGGAATTAAAAGCGCAGGCTGACCAGGCATTTGAAAGTCTTATATATGAACTTGATATGGCGAAAGCAATGGCAGATGCAGACCTTGTGATTGAATCTTTATCAGAAGATCCGAAAGCAAAGATTGCATTCTATCAGCAGATGGCGCCGCTTCTTCCGGAAAAGACAGTTATTGTGACAAATTCATCAACTATGGTACCGAGTGCATTTGCTCAGTACACGGGAAGACCGGAAAAATATCTTGCACTGCATTTTGCAAATGAAATCTGGAAAAATAACACGGCTGAGATTATGGGGCATGCTGGTACAGAGGGAAAATATTACGATGAGGTTGTAGAGTTTGCCGGACAGATTGGTATGATTCCATTGAAATTACATAAAGAACAGCCGGGATATATTCTGAACTCTCTGTTAGTTCCGTTTTTGAATGCAGGAGAAGCACTTTATGCAAATGATGTGGCTGATCCGGAGACAATTGATCTGACATGGAGTCTTGCTACCGGAGCGCCACTTGGTCCATTCCGTATTCTTGATATTGTGGGACTGGAGACTGCGTACAATATCGTTTGTATGGATCCGGCGGCAAAAAATCCGGAGACAACACCGGGAAAGATTGCAAAACGCTTGAAAGAAAAAATCGATGCAGGCAAGAAAGGCGTCTGCACAGGAGAAGGATTTTATAAATACACAAAGTAAAAAGTATGACCGTCAGGATATGTTTCCTGACGGTTTTGACGTATGGAAAGTAATTTGGTAGAATAATAAAAGGCAGTAACAAAACAGATGATAAATGATAACGTAGCAGACAGAAAGGAATGTGACAGATATGCAGTATCAGGAGTTTGGAAAAACTGGCTTGAGGGTTTCGAAGCTATGTCTTGGAACATGGGGTATCGGAGGTGCCGGCTGGGACAGTTATTCGGATGAGTCACGAATGGACGCAATTAAGGCAGCGCTGGAGTGTGGCATTAATTTTATAGATACAGCACCGGCTTACAATGCAGGAAAAGCAGAATGTTATGTTGGTGAGACTTTGAATAAGCTTAAAAAGCGCAGGGAGGTGGTCATTTCTACAAAGTGTGGAAATAAATTCGTAGATGGAAAATATCTTCGATGTGGTTCAAAAGAGAGTATTTTAAAGCAGTGCGACGAGTCGCTGAAAAATCTAAAGACAGACTATATTGATATTTATCTGGTACACTGGCCGGATCCGGATGTTGAACTGGAAGAGACAATAGATGCGGTGAGTACATTGAAAAAAGAAGGAAAAATTCTGCATGCAGGAGTTTCTAATTTTTCAAAAGAACAGATTGAAGAGGCCCAGAAATATTGCAAAATCGAAGCTTTTCAGCCACAGTATTCACTGGCAGACCGAAAAGACGAGAAGTTGATTCGCTGGGCTTATGAACAAGGGCTTGGAATTATGACTTATGGAACTTTAGGTGGTGGAATTCTGACTGGAAATTACCGAAAACTTAGAACTTTTGAGCAGACTGACAGCAGAAATCGATTTTACCCATATTTTAAAGAACCATTGTTTTCAAAAGCAATGGAACTGTTAACAATCATGGATCAGATTGCAGAAGAGAGAAATGTTTCCTTGGCTCAGATCGCAGAGAAATGGGTGATTCAGAAGAGATTTGTATCCAGTTGCATCATTGGGGCGCAGAGCCGTGCCAGAGTAGAAGAAAACTGCAGAAATCTTCAATGGGAACTGACGGATAATGAGATTCGAAGACTGGAGTCTGTAAGAATATTATAACAGTCGGATAACTGATTTATGGAAGGGAAAATAGTGGAAGATAAGAAAAAGGTGTTATTCCATTTATTTATTTCAACTTTATATCTGAGCGCATTTACTTTCGGTGGAGGATATGTGATTGTTTCCCTGTTAAAGAAAAAATTCGTGGACGAATATCACTGGATTGAAAATGATGAGATGTTAGATCTTGTGGCAATTGCACAATCGGCACCGGGAGCAATCGCAGTTAATGGAGCGATTGTGGTGGGATATAAACTGGCGGGGCTTATAGGAGCATTTGTAGCGGTTATAGGAGCAATTATTCCGCCATTCGTGATTATCACAATTCTTTCAATGTGTTATCAGGCATTTCGTGATAACTGGCTGATCAGTCAGATGCTGGAAGGCATGCAGGCAGGTGTGGCTGCAGTCATTGCCTGTGTGACTTACGAAATGGGAAATGGTATTGCAAAAGGCGGTGACAAAATGTCACTTCTGATAATGGCTGGAGCATTTGTTGCGGCATGTTTCATGAATGTAAATGTAATATATATTATTCTGACATGTATTATATTTGGTGTGGTAAGGACTCTTTTAAAAAGGAGAAAAGAAGCATGATCTATTTGCAGTTGTTCTTAAGTTTCCTTCAAGTTGGCATGTTCAGTTTCGGAGGTGGATATGCAGCGCTTCCGCTGATTCAGGGTCAGGTCGTAAAAGCGCATAGCTGGCTTAGCATGTCAGAATTTACAGATCTGATTACCATATCTCAGATGACACCGGGACCAATAGCCGTGAATTCAGCAACATTTGTAGGTGAAAAGATTGCAGGTATACCAGGAGCGCTCTGTGCAACAGCCGGGTACATATTGCCGTCTTGTATTATTGTAACGGTAATTGCAAAGATTTATCTAAAATGGCGGAATATGGAGTTATTTCAGGGGGTGTTAGGCTCTTTGCGCCCAGCGGTTGTTGCATTGATAGCATCGGCAGGAATATCAATTCTCATTACGGCATTTTGGGGAAATGATATGATTACTTTTGCAGGAACTAATTGGGGTCTGGTTACAATATTTGTAATCTGTATTTTTCTGATACAGAAAGTGAAAATGAATCCTGTGTGGGTGATGCTGCTGGCAGGGGTGATGAAAGTTGGCGTGAGTTGTGCTCAACGCTTGTAGGATAATATTTATACCAAAATAAATAATATAAAAAAGGTGTATAGGTGGAAGGAGAATGTACAATGGGAGAATTTGAAAAATCATGTGTTAACTGTGGCGTATTGAACTGTGCCAAGAGAGATAAGGAATATCCAGAGTTCTGTCTGACTACAAATTTTGATGTAAAAGAGCTGGAAGAGATTAAAAAACTATATCTTGAAGATGAAGAGAACAATAAAGTTTCTGTGATTTCAGCAGAGATTGAAGCTGAATTTTATTGCCGTTATACGAGAGTGGAGGAAATTATCGAATTTTCAAAGCGGATGGGCTTTCATAAAATTGGAATTGCGACATGTATTGGATTGATTGAAGAAAGCCGTATATTTGCTCAGATTTTGAGAAAGAACGGTTTTGAACCATATGCAGCACTTTGTAAGGCTGGAGCATTTAATAAGACGGATATAGGAGTAAGGAAAGAGTATACAACGCAAGTAGGGAATGCGTTGTGTAATCCGATTATGCAGGCAAAGCTTTTGGAGAAAGCCGGGACAGATTTTAATGTTGTAGTTGGATTATGTGTCGGACATGATAGTTTGTTTTATAAATATACACACACACTGACGACAACGCTGGTGACAAAAGACCGCGTGCTTGCACACAATCCGGTTGGAGCATTGTATCAGACAAAAGCGTATTACAAGAAACTGATGGCTGATCCGGCGTCAGGAGAAAAAGAACAATAATTTGAAGCGAAAAATGGATTTCAAGGCCTGAATGAAAGGGGAGCGAAAATTACATAAGGGGAGCGAAAGTAAGTATGGCTAGAAGAAAAAAGAATAAGAATCTAAAAGGAATTCCTGCGGCAATCATGCTGATTCTTGCATTGATCGGCGGATTTGCGGAGCGTGGGAATTTGATGGAACGAATGTCTGGTGAGCCTGCACAAAACATTGCAAATACGGTTGCGACCGGTCAGATGAAAGTGACCTATCTCAATGTAGGACAGGGTGACTGTACAATTATTCAGACAGAAGGTCATAATGCAATGATTGATGCTGGGAATAACCATGAAGGAAAAGATGTGGTGGATTATCTGAATCAACAGGGCATAGACAAGCTTGACTATCTGATCTTGACACATCCGGATACCGATCATATAGGTGGCGGCGATGATGTTTTGGAGAAGATTGAGGTAGAACAGGTTATTATGCCGGATGTGGCGAATGATACAATGACTTATGAAGAAGTTATGGATGATATTGAGAAAGAAAATGTTCCGGTAGAGCATCCAAAAGTCGGCGAAGAGTTCGGATTTGGAGATGCGACATTTACTGTGCTTTGTCCGGAAACGGATCTGGTCAGTTCAGATGATACCAATGATGCTTCAGTAGGAATTAAACTGGTGCACGGGGAGAATTCTTTTGTCATGTGTGGAGATGCCAGTGAGAAATCTGAGAGCGCAATGGTGAAGAGATTTGGAAGTGCGTTGGAATGTGATGTGTTAAAATGCGGACACCACGGAAGCAGAACTTCTACAAGTGAAGTGTTTTTAAAAGCAACAAATCCAACATGGGCTGTTATCAGCTGTGGCGTGGATAATTCTTATGGACATCCGCATCAGGAGACGCTGGAGCGCCTGAATAACGATGATGTGCAGGTATACCGCACAGATTTGCTTGGAACAATTATTGCAACGAGTGACGGAACGAATATTTCCTGGTTCAGTGAGAAAGAGTAAAAATCAAAAAAAGATAAAAAAGTTCTTAGAAAAGATAAGATAGATACTTGACAAATACATGAGATATTGCTATTATTTAAAAACAGAACGCACTCTGTTTTTGAAAATATACAAGAAAGAGGTGCATTATGCAGAGAGTTTATTCATTATTAGTTGACAACAATTCCGGAGTATTAAGTAGAATATCCGGACTATTCACAAGAAGAGGATACAACATCGACAGTATTACAGCCGGTGTGACGGCAGATCCAAGATTTACGAGAATCACGATTGTATCCAGTGGAGATGAGATTATTTTATCTCAGATTGAAAAGCAGATTGCCAAGCTGGAAGACGTGATCGTAGTGAAGGTCTTAAAGCCGGAAGAATCCGTATATCGTGAACTGATATTGGTTAAGATCCGTGCCAATGCACAGCAGCGGTCAGAGATTGTTTCAATTGCTGATATCTTTCGCGCAAAGATTGTTGATGCAGAGAGAGAGTCTCTCGTGATTGAGCTTACAGGAACCCAGTCGAAGCTGGAAGCGTTCTTACAGCTCCTGGATGGTTATGAGATCCTGGAACTTGCCAGAACCGGAATTGCCGGACTGTCAAGAGGAATCAAGGATGTCACATTTATCGAGTAGTTACCAATTTAAATTTATATATTTATTAGGAGGAATGTCAAAATGGCAGCAAGAATTTTTTATCAGGAAGATTGTAATTTATCAGCACTGGAAGGACAGAAGATTGCTATCATCGGATATGGTAGTCAGGGACATGCTCATGCTCTGAACCTGAAAGAGTCCGGATGTGACGTAATCGTAGGTCTTTATGAGGGAAGTAAATCCTGGAAGAAAGCTGAAGAGCAGGGATTGAAAGTATACACAGCAGCAGAGGCAGCAAAGCAGGCAGACATTATCATGATTCTTATCAATGATGAGTTACAGGCTGATATGTACAAGAAAGACATCGAGCCAAACCTTGAGGAAGGTAACATGTTAATGTTCGCTCATGGTT
>OLPT01000207.1_pt1 | contig 49656 bp, 45 predicted proteins | sample 1673051 | NCBI WGS metagenome assembly OLPT01 (sample SAMEA3136750, study PRJEB25190) | human gut metagenome | biome: human gut; feature: human-associated habitat; material: faeces | place: Austria | collected 2013
GGCGACTATACTATCACTGCATACGGTGCGAACGGTGGTACAGGCAAAGGTAAATACCAAGGCTATCGCACGCCGGGGCGCGGCGGTAAGGCCGAGGGAACGATTCATCTGAGTGCAGGTCAAACCATCCACATCTATCTGGGTGAAGCTGGTGGTTACTGGTCTACGAACCGCACCTTTGGCGGCGGCGGTGGTCAGATTGATTGGGATAGAGCATGGTTTCCGGATGAAGACAACGGTCAAACCGACCGCTATCATGTTTTCGGCAGAGGCGGCGGCGCTACCTATGTAACTGTCGATGCTTGGACAATGGACCAAGCAGGAGAAGCTGCACACGATTATACTGATGCTGAAAAAGCACAGAACGATGCAGCAGCGGAGGTCGCTAAGAATCATGTTATCTTGCTTGCCGGTGGCGGCGGCGGTATGGGCGAATCCGGTGGTACTGCTGGCGGCGGCGGTCTTGAAGGTCAAGGTCCCGTTGCAAACCGATATTATGCAGGCGGTTTTCCTCCGTATTCCAATGCTTTTTCCTATGACGCCACGGTAGGTGGCACGACTCCCACGAATGGTCGTGTATTGACCTATGACGAGCGTGTTGATGCTAAGGTTTATCCGGCAACACAGACACGCGCAGGCTTTGGCTACCATTACACCATCTTAGGTGAACTGTACGATGTCAACCCTGCAAACCGCGACCCCGTATCCCTGCTGTTTGACGACGGACAGGCTCGTAACTACGGTTCGTTCTTCTACGGTGCAAACGGTATCACCTGTTCCGGTGCAGGCGGCGGCGGTTGGTTTGGCGGCGGTACAGACTACGCTTTTTCGGGCGGTGGTGGCTCTTCTTTCGTCAATACATCCGTCACCATTGATGGAAAACAGGTAGAAGTCAAGGATGCCGATTACGAAGTCGGTGGAAATATGAAATATGACTCTACCAATTCTGCACCTTACCTGATTAACGGTCGCGTTCTGATTCACATGGTCGGTACTACGCCGAAGATGAAGACCATTATGATGGAGGCTCAGAACGAAGATATCAGTTCCAGCCATGTGGATGATGCTGATGTCTATGGTCAGAAAGCCTATTTGAACAAAGGACAGGATGTTGCCAGCACAACGATTGCCTACACAGCTATCACATACTACAACATGGGCGACTTGATGACTGTGAACCCTGTCTGGGAATACAGCACAATGCTCAGCCCAACAGACCGAGATTGGAACGACTCCGTTGCAAAATCCATTGATAGTCGGTTGTCTGTATCGGTAGCAAATACCAATTTAGGTGTTCCAAATCCGGGAGATAAATACTACAACGCAGACTATCCCGGTTGGTATGCTGTAAAAAGTGTGATGACTATTACCAACCCTGTCAACACTATGTACAGCACAGAAAGGCTGACGAAGTATTATTTCCGCTGCAAGGGCATTGCAAGTTACACACTAAGCAGCGGCACAAAAACGATGTACGATAAAGGCGAACGTGGTGAACTTGCCATCGACTACAATATCTACATCAACCACGAAGGCGTTCATGTTTACTCTGACCGGAACATCATCAATGGCACTCCCACTTCAACTGTCGATGACACGATTGCCGCAACAGCAGGAAGAAGCGCCTCTACGTGGCAATATCCGCACATGGCATTGACTGATGTAAATAACATCAATACAATTCTTATCCAGTTTTCAAGCCATGGATTTAACACAAGCGACTCTATTTCCTACGACGCTTCGTATGCAGATTCCCTTGGCATTACAGGAAGTGGTAACCAGTATTCCTACATTTTCAAAGCCAAATCCAAAAACAGTGTAAGCACGGCAAACTGGGAAAAATTCCTGCAATCTATCACTTACACAACATACGATGCAGCAACATTTACATCCACGGGTGTATCTGGCGGTGTAACCATCTTCTGGTATGCCGACGAAAATCTGTGGGAGAACAATATGTTCTATGATTCTTCCAGTGGCCACTTCTACGCTTGCATCAACACTGGCAACAGCATTACATGGGGCGAAGCAAGAAATCGCGCTTTATCTATGTACAATAGCGCTTTGGACTGTTATGGTTATCTAGCCCACATTACAAGTCAGTCTGAACAAGATTACTTGTACACCCTGATGGATAAGAGCACACAAGGTTGGTTGGGTGCAACTCGTAAAGTTTCAGGAAATGAATGGGATTGGTATTGGCGCGATGGCCCCGCAAATGAAACAAGCGAACCTTTCTTCCGCCAAAACGCAGATGGCACTTATGGCACACTGCTTTGGGGCTATGAAAACTGGGACAGTAAAACGGAGCCAAATAATAGTGGAGGCGTCGAGTGGTGCATGCACTATTATGGAAGCAATAGAGGCGTATGGAATGATTATATCGATTCTAATGGCGCAGTTACATCTTTCATTGTTGAATGGAGCAAAGATGGTCTGGTAGGTAATGACCACAGTGTTTCCGATACCGATGTTATTGGCACGCAAATCGTTGCTGAGCAGGAACAAAAAGTAAACAATGGTGAAGTGTCCGGTACTGTGTGGGCAGAAAACGACTATAACGGTCTTTTTGCTACAGATGAAGCAAAACTTCAGGATATAACAGTTCAGCTTATCTCTGACAATGGCACAATCGTTGCAACAGCACAGACGAATAAGCTCGGCCAATACGATTTTACAGGTCTTGCTCCCGGAAATTACTATGTGAAGTTTACATCGCAGAGCTTTGTTGGATACAATGCCGTACCTGATGGTGGAAACTCTATTGTTCAGCAGGCATCTAAGGGTATCAACGATTCCTATGCACAGACCCCCGTATTTGCTCTGACTTATAACGATGTTCTTGAAAAGAGTTTTGGTGTTTATGTTCCAAGTACCGTAAGCGGTTTTGCATGGGATGATGCGAACCAGAACGGCATTTATGATAACAGAGAAGCTAAAATTGCGAATGTCACCATCACACTGACAGATGCAGACGGTAACTCTTTGACGGATGTTTACGGCAATCCGATTGCCGCAGTTCTCACCGATGCAAACGGTAACTACAGCTTCACAAATGTGCGCCCGCGCAAAGAGATGAAGCTGACATTGACCTCCTCTAACACAGTAGACATCAGCAACGCTCGCGTCTCTCCCATCCCGGCATCCGGCGATGTAAAACTCACGAACAAGGCTGAAAAGTCTATTGGTATGCTGGAGTTCAACGGTGCGCCGACCTCTGCTACTACGGAAAAGAGCGGCAGCATGCTGACCTCTGCTACGATTGGAGAAATCTACATCAACAGCATGTCCGGTACAGGCATTACTCCCGTCAACGCAGAATATAAGAACTTTGCATTGAGTGCCAACAATTCTATTCGCGGTTACGTATGGGTAGAAAGTGACTATAACGGTATTCTTGACGGATGGCACGAAACACAAGCCGATATCAACATTGAAGAACCCGTTTTGAACGGCGTGAAGGTCACTTTGAAAAATGCGGCAGGCGCAACTGTCGCAACTACTTACACAGATTTTGCCGGATACTATGAGTTCCTTGCTCTGAAACCCGGTACTTACAAGGTCGAGTATGAGGAGACAGATAGGACCGCTGCCGACAAGAAAGTTCTGCCGAAAGAATACGATTATTTTGGATTCACCGTTTCTCCAACAGCAACCACCGATAAAAAGACTCAGATGGGCAACGATTCCACGGCTGTCATGCAGAACAACAAGGTAGCCAAGGCAGTATCGAAGACCTATCAGATTCCCGATACTCGTGTTGTAAACCTGAGTAATGAGAAGGATTTCTATGTCAGCACAGCCAACTGTGCGCTGTATATTCCTTCCAAGGTTTACGGTTACATCTGGCAGGATGACAACTACAACGGTATCCGCGAAGCTAACGAAACCCAAAATGTAGAAACACATATTTATCTGCGCCGCACTACAAAGTCGAAGTTTGCCGATGCAGATGAACAAGGAACAAACATCAGCGGTCATCTGCTGTATAAGTCTTACAATGTATTTGGTGAACTTATCGGTAATGGTGACTTGAATACGGCGACAGACGGTTACTACGAATACAATTGTCTTGAACCCGGCATCTACTATGTCGTATTTGATAATACATACGATTGCTACGGTCAGACCCTTATCAACCAAGGTAATGATGATACGCTGGATTCTGAGGCACAACCGAATATCTCGCTGGACCGCAGCCATATGTACTGCGCATGGATTGGAGATATTGAACTGCCCGTCAACACAAAAACAGAGTACAATGTGCTCAGCAAACACAACGACGCAGGTTTTATCCGTCTGTTGACAAGCTTTGATTTGAAGAAAGTCGAAGACCTGTCCGGCATTCCGTTTGAGAATGTAAAATTCGACTACGAAATCTACTCGAAGGCGGAAAATTTCGGAAAATCTGTATTTCCAGATGACCGTCATCAAGGAGCTCCTCAAATCTATGAAGGAGCAGAAGATTCAGGAAAATCCGTATTTTCGGATGATTCGAATGAGCTTTACACAACAGCGTCTATAGAGACTTTTGCTCAAGCGGAGCATCTTATTACTGATAAAGATGGTTTGATTCATTTTACAAATCAAGATATCGCCACCTATCATTTAACAGAAACAAAGACTCTGCCCGGCTATGTACGGGATACAAAAACTCATGTTATCAAGGTTATGCCGGAAACAACAGTCGAGAACAATAACCTTGTTTGGAAAACCTACATTTCGGTAGATGGCGTTCGCCAGACCGACAACCTGTATACACTTAAAAACACAAGCGAAACAACAAACCTGACAGTCACCAAGAAATGGGATGACGCCAATGACCAAGATGGTATTCGTCAAAACGCAGTCATCACACTGAAAGGTACCGTTACATTGCCTGATGGCAAAACAGAAGCAGTTCCGCTCCAGAAAGCGTATACTGCACTGTTTAAAGCAACGGATACTTACCTGACTTACACGTTCCGTTCAATTCCCGCTTATTATAAAGGACAGACAATCCAATATACTGTCATCGAGAATCCGATGGATGGCTATATCGCCACGGTAAGCGCTACAACGGGTTCTGCAGATAAAGGCTATGCCATCACAGTTACAAACAAGCATGTTCCGCAGTTCGACGACTTTACGGTTGTTAAAGTCTGGGACGACAGCAATAACATTGATGGTATGCGCCCCGACAGTGTCACTATCCACATGAACGGCTCGGATGGTTCTTCTACAGAGGCAACATTGAGTAATGTAAAGGATTGGAAATACACCTTTAAACATATGCCGCTGTTTGATGCGAATGGTAACGAAATCACATATACAATTACAGAAGATGCAGTAGCAGGGTATACCTACACCGTTACGAACGAAGGCCGCTCGTTCACAATCACGAACAGCCATGTGCAGGAAACATTCAGCATCCCCGTTACGAAGACTTGGGAAGACAATGGAAACCAAGATGGCGTTCGTCCGTCTGCCATCCACGTCACATTGATGGGTTCTGATGGAAATGTGTATGAAGCAAACCTGACAGCAGCAGGGAAGTGGAAATACGAATTCAAAGACCTGCCCCGTTACTGGATGGAAGGCGTTGCGATTGACTACACTCTGAACGAGGAAGCAGTCAATGGCTATACCTATAAAATCGAAGGCGATGCCGATACCGGATTCACAGTAACTAACGAACATATTTCTGCCGTTACGAATGTTGTTGTCAATAAGTATTGGGAGGATGCCGCGAACCAAGACGGTGTGCGCCCTGATTCTGTGGCAGTCACACTCTCTGGTTCTGACGGAAAAACATACAAGGCAACGCTTACAAAAGATACCGGTTTCTCGAAGACCTTTGAGAACCTGCCTGTATTCTTCAATAACGGCACTAAAATCACCTACACAGTCACAGAGGATGCCGTTAATGGATATACCGGAAAAATCACGACCGATGATACCGGATATATCCTGAGCATTACGAACATGCACGCACCGGAAACCATCCGTAAAACAGTCACGAAGACATGGGATGACGGCAATGACCGAGACGGCATTCGCCCCACCAATGTAAAGATTGAACTGTACGGCACTGATGGAACACGCCGCACGCAGTATCTCACAAAGGATAATCATTGGAGTTACAGCTTTGAGAATCTGCCTAAATACCAAAACGAAGGTACGATTATCCTTTATACCATCAAGGAAGAAGCCGTAGACGGGTATACACAGAAATCCGTAACCACCACAGCCGGTTTCGACCTTACGAATACACATGAGATTCAGACAGCAGACTATGAGGTCAAGAAGGTATGGATTGACGATAATGACCGTGACGGCGCTCGTCCGACCTCTATCACCTTGACGCTCACCGGCTCTGATGGGTCTAAGTACACCAAACTAATGACAGCAGCCGATAACTGGAACGCAGTAACATTCGAGCGCGTCCCGATGTTTAACGGCGGAAAATACATCACATACACACTGACTGAAAATGAAGTTCCCTCGTATATCAATTCGATAGAAGTATCGGAGGACGGAAAGCATTTCACAGTCACGAACACACATGCACCCGACCATACCGTCATTAACATCACAGAGGTATGGCACGATGAGAATGACCAAGATGGTATTCGTCCGAGAAAGATGATAGCCATCGTTGTTGGTTCCAACGGAAACCGGCATGAAGTGCCGCTGCATTCTTCCGGTGACTGGCATTATACCTGCGATGACCTTATGAAGTATTGGAAGAACGGTCAGCTTGTTGATTATACCGTAGAAGCGATTACGATTGACGGCTATACCTCTGAGGTAAAGAGTCTCGGCAATAATGTCTTCGAGGTACACAACACGCATATTCCCGAAACGATTTCCAAGACTGTCACTAAGACTTGGAAAGACAATGAAAATCAGGATGGTATTCGCCCCGCATCCGTAACGGTAACACTGACGGGAAGCAATGCAGTATCCAAGACCGCTACTCTCAATGAGGATAACGGCTGGACAGCCACATTCGAGAATCTTCCGAAGCGCGACCATGGTAATATCGTTGCATATAATGTGAAAGAATCGGATACAGCGGGCTATGAAGCCAGTGTCGTGAAGACGGAAGACGGATTCCAGCTCATCAATGAACACGATTCCGAAACGACTATGCGCACAGTAACACTTGTGTGGCGTGATGAAGATAACAGGGATGGCGTTCGCCCTGATGCTGTCACCTATACACTTCACGGCTCTGATGGCAGTGAACAGGAAAAGACGGTAAACAAGGATGATGCTTGGAATGATGTAGTATTTGAGGACCTGCCTGTATATCAAAACGGTCAGAGAATCTCTTATACACTGACAGAATCCGCTATTGATGGTTATGCGAATGATATTCGCAGCAGCGGAAATACATTCACTGTAACCAACACGCATATTCCCGAGACTGTCAATGTGGATGTCACGAAAATCTGGACAGACGGAGAAAATCAGGACGGTAACCGTCCGGATTCTATCTCTGTCATTCTGACAGGCAGTGATGGAAAACGGTATACGACAACCATCACGGCAGCAAACAACTGGAAACATACATTCCTGAAACTGCCCAAGTTCTTCAACGAGGGCACGCAAATCGAATATACGCTTACAGAAGATACCATGTCCGGCTACAGTGATGTGGTTGAAAAGAGAAGTGATTATGTATTTGTTCTGACGAATAAATACAGCCCCGCAACTGTGGATGTTACCATTGTCAAGAAATGGGACGATGACAACGACCGCGATGGTATGAGACCCGAATCTGTTGATATCGTATTGAATGGCAGTGACGGCAAACTCTATACAGGAACACTTTCTACGGAAAACGGGTATACCTGCGTATTCCAGTCTGTTCCGAAATACCATGACGGCGGCACTCTTATCAACTACACGATAGCTGAAGAGAAGATACCCGGATACACTACGACGATAGCAAAGGATGCTTCCGGATACAAGTTCACTCTGACAAATGCAAAGACCATTGATATAGTCACAAAGACGGTATCTAAGGTTTGGAACGACAATAATAATCAGGATGGATTACGCCCCACTGCTATTACGGTCATCCTGACCGGTGATGATGGAAGCCGCCGCGTAAAGTCGGTGACTGCGGCAGAGAATTGGACGGTTACATTCGAAAATCTGCCGAAAAACCAGAATCATGGACAGAATATTCAGTATGCCGTGTCGGAAGCATTTGTTTCCGGGTATACGGAAGCCATTACCCAAAATGGTGATAATTACACCATTGCCAATACACATACACCTGCCTCTTCAGAGTTCTTTGTAACGAAGATTTGGAAGGATAACGGAAACAATGACGGTATGCGTCCTGACGAAATTACTGTCACGGCGCATGGCTCTGATGGCCGCAGCTATACCGAAAAATTGAATGCTGACAATCAGTGGTCTGTCATGTTCTCCAATCTGCCGAAATATGCAGATGGCAAGGTGATTGAGTATTCGCTGACCGAGGAATCTGTTCCGGGGTACACATCTTCTATCACACGCAACGGTAAGTCTTTTGTTCTTATCAACACGCATGTAGATGAGACAAAGAATATTACTATTACGAAGGCATGGAACGACGGGAATAACCAAGACGGACTGCGTCCGAAGACCATTACGGCAGTCGTAAACGACAGCGATGGCAGCGCACGATTCGTTCAGTTGTTCGAGGGACAGAACTGGGCAACCAACCTCAATAACCTGCCGAAATACAAGAATGGCACGGAAATCCAGTATACTGTGAAGGAGAACGCGATTCCCGGCTACGAAACCGAAATCAAACAGACGGGTGATAGCTACGCTATTACGAACTCGCATACGCCTGCCGTCGTTACTGTCTCTGCTGTAAAGGTCTGGGATGACGCAAACAATCAGGACGGTATTCGCCCGTCTCTGATTCAGGTCACGCTGACAGGTTCCGATGGTTCTGTGCGTAACGCAGCAGTCACGAAAAACGATGGCTGGACCTATCAGTTCAAGAACTTGCCGAAATACAAGAACGGCGTGAAGATTGACTATACCTTACAGGAAGCCAACAGCAATCCGTATACTTACGAGATTGTAAAGGGTTCTGATGAATACAGCTTCACCATCACAAACAACTATGTACCTGCCGCTGTGAATGTCCCTGTCACCACCGTCTGGGATGACGATGATAACCGCGACGGTATCCGCGCAAAAGAGACTGCCATTACATTGCAGGGCTCGAACGGCAAAGTCTATCAGCGTATTGTGACAGGAAAAGACGATTTTGCAACAGTGTTCGAGGATGTGCCGAAGTTCTTCGATGAAGGCAGGGAAGTGGTATACACTGTCACTCAGAATGAGATGAATGGTTATACTACCAATATCGCCAACACCGACAAGTACACATTCCAAATTACAAACACACACGAACCGGAGCGATTGGCTAAGACGGTTACTAAAGTCTGGGATGACAACAACAATCAGGATGGTCTGCGTCCGAACACATTACGTGTTGCTCTGACAGGCACTGATGGTACTTATATTGAGAAGAGTCTTTCTACGGCGAATAACTGGACAGAAACATTTGATGGTCTGTACAAATATTTCAAAGAAGGAACTCCGATTCAATACACCATCGATGAAGAAATGGTTGGTGGTTACGAGAAGGAAATCTCCGAAAAGGATAACCTTATCACTATCACAAACACACATGCACCGGAAAAGCTGGATTTGATTGTAAATGTCGTTTGGAACGATGCAAATAATCAGGACGGATATCGCCCTGACGCTGCGACTATCCATATGAGTGGTACTGATGGCACGCAGGACACGAGAGATTTTACCAAGAGCTCTTCTTGGACGGCTATCGTGTTTAAGGACCTCGACCATTACAAGGACGGCAACGAAATCAAATACACTGTAACAGAGGACGAAATTCCGCAATACACAACCAGCATTGCCGTGAATGGTAATGTGGTAACGGTTACGAACACGCACATCCCGGAAATCACACTGCGCAATATCAGCGTGGTTTGGAAAGACAACAACGACCAAGATGGTCTGCGTCCTGATACCGTCAGTGTCAAACTCAAAGGCAATGACAAGTTCATTGATTCCTCTGAACTGAACGAAGATGTCGAGTGGAAACATTCCTTTACGAAGCTGCCTGTAAGAGAAAACGGAAACGAAATCACTTACACGGCAGAAGAGAATGAGATTCCCGGATATACGACCAGTATTGAAAAGACGGATACGGGGTATGTGTTTACAAACACACATATTCCGGAAACTGTAACAGTCACAGTCGATAAGGTTTGGAAAGACGCAGAGAACCAAGATGGACTGCGTCCCGACGCTATCCACATTAGGCTGATTTCTAACGATATCGAAAAAGATGCTTATCTGGACGCAGAATCTGATTGGCATCTCGATTTCGAGGGTCTGCCAAAATACCGTGACCACGGTATCCTGAACGAATACAGCGTGCAGGAAGTAGATGTGGACGGTTATACCAGCACGGTTACAACGAAAGACGGCTACGCCTTCACTATTGAGAATGACCATGTACCTGCTGTCATTGATATCCCCATTACAGAAGAATGGATTGATGATAATGACCGCGATGGTCTGCGTCCTGATTCTCATACTGTAGTTCTTGTTGATGGAACAAACGCCATTGAGGAAGTTGTTCTTGATAAGAATAACGGATATGGAGTCGTTCTGAAGAATATGCCGAAATACAAAAACGGTGTTGAAATCAACTATCAAATCAAAGATTTCAAGGTCGATGGATATACCACTAATATCATTAAGAGCGACAGTGTAAAGGATTTTAATATTACCAATACACATGTTCCCGAAATGGTAACTGTAACTGTGACCGAAGGATGGCATGACCAATCCGACTACGATAAGATTCGTCCGGAGAAGGTCACTCTGACGCTGACTGGTTCGGATGGCAATGTATATGAGAAGACTGTAACCAAGGATACTTGGACTACTGCATTCTCTGACCTGCCGAAGAACAGCAAGGGAGAGCAAATCATTTATACTCTTACACAAGAGGGTATAAAGGGGTATAAGACAACCATTACCGACAACGAGACTGGTACGATTGCAGTCATTAACACACATGAACCCGTTAAGACCATCACTGTTACGGTTACTTGGAATGATGAAAACAACAAGGATAATATCCGCCCCGATAAGGTCACTGTAAAGCTGGCTAACGGAACGACGGCTGTATTTACAAAAGAAATCAAGAACGATAGCTGGAAACATATCTTTGAAGACATTTCTGTTTTCAATGGAAGCGATAAGGTATCGTACACCGTTACACAGGATGCTGTGAATGGTTACACAACAGAAGTTAAAGTTTCCGATGACGGCAATACCGTTAAAATCATCAATACACATGTTCCTGTTGCTCCTCCGAAGGAAGAACCTAAGCAAGAAGAAACTGCAACGTCTGCAGCACCGGCACCTGTGGTTGAAATCAAAACAGAACCCACAACAACAGTAATCGAAACACCCAATAAACAGACAGGCATCTCGTTCATGGATGGGTTGTTTGGCTAAACACAAATAGAAAAGCAGCGAACGGAAATTTTCTGTTCGCTGTTTTTCTTGCCTTTTGCTGCAAAGTAAATATACTTAAGTTATACCAAAAAATAAAAGCAAACAAATATTTCAAAATCGATATACCGCCATCTCGTTGTGAGGTGACGGTATTTTTGTTTGCTACAGGTGCGAATGGCAAGTAAACATGGTTTCACTGGTTGCTTCGCACCGAGTATTAGATAGAAAGGATATGATATAGCTATAGTAAATGGTACCTGACTATTATGTATAGTCAAAAAAACAGACAGACATTGTACAAAATGCATGACAACTTATTGTTTCGTTTGTGCAAGCTTGCTGTTGCAACCCACACGGGTTGCGTTAGATTGAAATTCGGGCTATCAGTTGTTTGGAACGACTGCCACTGGTTGCAACCCACACGGGTTGCGTTAGATTGAAATTGTGTGATGGAACAACATATCTGCTGATTTTGTTGGTTGCAACCCGCACGGGTTGCGTTAAATCAAAAAAAGAGTCTGCTTAATGCAGGCTCTTTTCTTTTTTCCTTTTTCGACAGTAAATGCGACAAGAAATTCTTCAATTTCATCGTCGCAGAGCACATCGAAAACATAAAAACGATATATTCAACATAGAAATATAGAAACGACCTTTCATCCCACGGTTAAAACCGTAGGTTTTTCCGGTTTACTTTTATAAGAAATGAAAGAAAATGGCAAAAAAGATAGACAAACAAGCTGTTTCGTGTTGAGTAAATGTGCTATAATATATGAAAAAATGGAATGGAGTATAGTAATATGCGGTACGAATTAACAGCATATCATGGTGATTCTATATCCGTCCCCCAAATAGTCTTTTCACGACTAAGCCAAATTGACGGAAACACACTAAAAGTCATATTACATATACTGCAAACAAATGATACAGACCCCAAAACGATAGCTCGGTCACTTGGCTTACAAAGCGCAGAAACAGCAAAGCAAGCATTGCAGTATTGGGCAGGAGCAGGACTTTTATCGAATGGTAATAGCACTATATCAGAACAACCAAAGCAAGAAAAAGTCAATTTGGCAGAACTAATGAACGACCTAAATGTTGCATCCATTTGCCAAGGAGCACAAAATGTTTTTGGACGAGGTCTGAGTCGAAGCGAGATACAGCGTTTAGTTGGGCTGTATCAAAACGATGGATGGAACCCCGATGTAATCTTGCTTTGTTGTGCAGAAGTATCAAGATTAGGGAAAAATAGTGTTGCGGCTGTGGTCCATCTATTAGCAAAATGGAGAGAAGAAGGTATCGAAACAGGAACTGATGCGGAAAGATGGCTCAAACGAGCCGAGCGAAGAGAACAACTCTGCATTGAAACAGCAGAGCAATTCGGACTGAATGCCCATGACTTAACCACTTGGGAAAAGCGAACCATAATAAAGTGGTATGAGGAAATGAACATTGGAAAAGAGATGATAGATGAAGCTATTTTGAGAGCAAACGGAAAAAATACAGTAAGATATGTAGACGGAATATTGCGAAGATGGAAAGCGCAAGGAATTACAACAATTGATATGGCACGTAAGCAAGGACAAGTTGCTGGCAGTAATATCATTATGACGGAAAGACCAAGTACAAATATCGCAAGCAATGCAAAAGATATGTTCAATCAAAATTGGACAGCCATTTTCGATGAAGGAAATTAAGATGCAGACAAGAAATGAACTTTTTCATGCAGCGCAACAAAAGATTGCTGCATATCGACAACAAGCAATAATGACGGCCGAAGCAAAAAGAAGCGCTGCTTATAGCAATCCATTGGTCGTCGAAGCAAATAAAGCACATAATCGGGCAGGACTGAATTTGGCGAAAGCAGCAGCTATCGGTGGGAATATAGAAAAAGCAAAGAAAGAACTTGTAGAGGCAAACCAAGCATTAGAAGATACCCTTAAACAAGCAGGGTACAGCGATGCCTCGTTTTCTCCAATATACCATTGTCCTAAATGTCAAGATACAGGAACAAAAGACGGAGTTCCTTGTGAGTGCGTTGCAAATGTTGCTCGTTGTCTGCGAAGAGATGAGATAAATGCAGCAAGTCCGCTTGGTCTGTGCCAATTCAATACATTCCAAGTAGAGCGATATAGTGACCAGCCAGAAAAGGAACTTGGCATCTCGCCGCGAAAATACATGGAAAAGCTATTAAGGTACTGCCAAAATTACGCAGAAAAATTTTCACAAAACAGTCCAAATTTGCTTTTTATGGGCCGAACGGGACTTGGAAAAACACATCTCGCTCTCGCTATTGCAGATTCAGTCCTCGGAAAAGGATACGATGTTCTGTATACCAGTTCTGCAGCTTTGGCGGCACAATTAGGAAAAGAGCATTTTAATTATGCCAATAACGATGAATGGCTTACGGCGTGCCAAGAGGCAGATTTGTTAATTCTGGACGACTTAGGGACAGAATACATTACCCCGTTAACAATCAGTGTTTTGTATGAACTTATTAACACACGCATGCTGACACACAGACCAACGATATATACAACCAACATCACAGACCAGAATATTTTTGTCGCTCGATATACCGAAAAAGTCTCCAGTAGAATGCTGGGCGGTTGTAAAATGTTCAAGTTTTTCGGAGATGACCAGAGATTAAAATGAGCGCCCGCTGTCTGGTTCGCTTGCAATTTGCTGCAAAGTTCATATACTTATATTATTCCAAAAAATAAAAGCAAGCAAACATTCAAAATCAACATACCGCCATCTTATTATGAGGTGACGGTATTTTTGTTTGCTACAGGTGCGAATGATAAGTGAACATAGTTTTGCTGGTCGCTTCGCACCGAGTATTATATAGAAAGGATATGATATAGCTATAGTAGATAGTGTCTGACTATTACGTATAGTCAAAAAAGCAGACAAACATTGTACAAAATGCATGACCACTTATTGCTTCGTTTGTGCAGGTTTGCTGTTGCAACCCACACGGGTTGCGTTAGATTGAAATCGTCAAGATGTCATCAAAAACACAACTCAATCCGACGTTGCAACCCACACGGGTTGCGTTAGATTGAAATAGGCAGGGCTGAATTTGGCGAAAGCAGCAGCTATGTTGCAACCCACACGGGTTGCGTTAGATTGAAATCGCGTTTAGCGAAAAAAAGCAAGGAAATACCCCCCAGTTGCAACCCGCACGGGTTGCGTTAAATTAAAAAGAGCCCGCACGTACTGTGTGGGCTTTTCTGTGTATATGGAGAAATTACTCGGCAGTTTTATCATCATCCTGCGGCTGAACATCGGCTGCATTCCCGGCAGACAAACTGCGCAGGCAGGACTTGAATTCACGGAGCTCTTTCTCGGACAAACTATCGAAGACAAGATGAGCATAAAACTCTGCACGGCTTGTGGTGGGTTTGAAGGTACGAGCGTAAGTTTTCCCGGAACGGATAAAACTATCCTCTTCGATAATGCCTTTTTCCAGAAGAGAGTTAATCATTGAGAAGATGGAGCGTTCTTTCCACGCCATGGTGCCGGACTCCTTGGCCTTGTCAATGATAGCAGACTGAGACATAGAAGATTTTTCGTGCCACAGAATATCCATAATAGCACGCTCAGAAGGGGTTAAATGATAAGACATTGTTTTTTTGTTCATAAAAGAATCCTCACAATAAAAAATATCGAACTTTAATTATATTATAATTACTTTGCAGCATAGCGTCAATATGATATTGTAAAAATTGATAATACGTTTATTTTCTAAACTTAGAATTGCTTGCTATTTGCTGCAAAGTAGATATACTGAATATATTCAAAAAAATAAAAGTAAACAAATATTCAAAATCGACATATCACCATCTTGTTATGAGGTAATGGTATTTTTGTTTGCTACAAGTGCGAAGAGCAAGTAAACATAGTTTTGCTGGCTGCTTCGCACCAAATAGTATGATGAAAGGATATGTTTCCATTGTGGTAAATAGTATCTAACCATTGTATATGGTTAAAGAACGGGCAGATATTGTACAAAGTAAACAATATAATATTGTATTACTTTGTGCAGTTCTGCTATTGCAACCCTTAGTGGTTGCGCTAGATTGAAATGAAAAATGCACGATAAATATCGAGCGCACCGCATTGCGGCCCTTGTGGCTGCGTTAGATTGAAACCACAGAACATCCATGATAGCACGCTCAGAAAGAGCTAAATGATTTGAGTTCAAAATCGATATACCGCCATCTCGCAAAAGGTGGCGGTATTTTTATGACAAAAAGGAGCAAAATATGCAGAAATACAAAGTTGTTGTAACAATCCCCGCCATCATCGAGGTCACCGCTGAAACAGCACACGATGCAAACGAGCTTGTGAAAGAGATTCTGGCAGGGCACGAAAAAACGAAAAACGCTGATGTGATTCAAAGCGCCGTACATAAAGCCATTCGGGACGGTCGCGAAAACACATATGTACAGACGCTGCACATCCGCAAATAGTTTTTCGAAAACGGATTATAAAAAGAAAATAACCGTTTTGTGTAAAGAAGCGGTAGTATAAAACCAGAAAAAACTATGGTAAAATAAAGACATCAGAAGGTGACTTCTGGTATCCTTCCCCCTAATGAGCGCTCCTGTATCCACCACAGGGGCGTTTTTTTGTTGCAAACTTGCACAGGTACAACAAGATAAAGACAAAATGTAACACGCGTGTGAAATCATGCAAAGAAAAAAAGCACGATTAGCTGTGTATTGATTGACTATAAATATTATATGTGGTATAATATAAACATGACTAAGAAAAGGACTACAACTAAAAAACGTACTACGAAAAAAAGTGTAAAAAAAGCAACTCCATACGCAGCTGTAAAGCGAAAAACGGGTGGGGCAGTATTAAAGTCTGCCAAAATTACAATCGGCGAAAAAACTGAGATTGTAGGGCGCATCGAGAAACTCGTCTGGACAAACGAAGACCACAGCTGGTCTGTCATAAAGTTTAAACCCAAAAAGGGTGCAATCTTCACCGCAAAGGGAAGTCTTATTGAAATCACACCCGGAATGCCGTTAAAACTATATGGAACATGGATTGAGACGGATTTCGGCGAACAGTTTGATGTGGATATGTCGGAAATCACATACACGGATGCCACAAGAGAAGCTGTCGTCAATATCCTCAGCAGCAGCTTCTTGACTGGCAGCGGAGAGACTAAGGCAAATCTGATTTACGATAAGTTCGGAAAAGACACCTTTACCATTATCGAATTCAATCCCGAACGGTTAACGGAAGTATATGGTATTGGTGAATATACGGCAGCAACGCTTCATGACAGTTACATGAAGAACAAGTGCAAGATGGAACTTGCTGCGCTGCTGAAACCAGACGCGAGCGATAACCTCATCAACAAAATCATTGAGAAATATGGCGAAGACAACGCAGTAAAAACCATCAAAAAAGACCCGTATATTCTATGCAGAGGATTAAAGGGTATTGATGGTATCGCATTCGGCGGAGCTGACCGCATTGCAGTTCGTAAAATCGGTATTGCTCTAAACAGTCCTGTCAGAATTGATGCTGCCATCGAAGCAGGAATCATGAATGCAGGCAGGGAAGGGCATTGCTATCTTCCTTATGAGGAAATCTACAGTCATGTACGCACTGCCTTGCAGGAGGCTCAGGGCGGAACAGTGACCGAAGAAGAGGTCAAAGACCGGCTTCGTGTAAGCTTGAAGGAACAGCGCATCCTGATTGAAAAATCTGGGAAAAAGTTCCTTGTCTATACAAAGGGCATGCACGATTTGGAATGCGATATCGCAGATAAGGTCTCACAGCTTATTCTAACAAAGAGTTCCATTCCGCAGGTAAGCGATAAAGACATTGATACCGGAATCAAAGAAACTGAAAAACAAAACAAATTCACGCTGGAAAAGAATCAAAAAGAAGCGGTCAGGTCTGCATTAAAGAACCGCGTCTGTATCATCACGGGTGGTCCCGGCACGGGTAAGTCTACCATTCTTGATGCCATCTTAAAGGCTTGGTGTAAGAACCACCGCAAGGAAGATGTCCTTTTGTGCGCACCGACCGGACGCGCAGCGACCCGAATGAGAGAGGTTACGGGATTCCCAGCCAATACGATTCATATGAGCGTCATGAATAGGCCAGGTACAAGCGGCATGAACAAACTTGTCGTATGTGATGAGGTATCCATGGTTGATGTCAATGTCTGCAGCATGCTGTTGAGTCTGGTATCTTACGGCGGACGACTCGTTCTGATTGGTGACCCTGACCAGCTTCCTTCGGTCGGAGCAGGAAACGTGCTGCACGACCTCATTAACTGTCAGCAGATTCCTGTCACAAAACTGACCATTGGACATAGAAATGTCGGCGCTATTGCGTACAATGCCAATGAACTAAATCACTGCCATGGCGTGGATGATTTCCAGCTCGATGACACCTTCAAGTATATTGAATCTGACTCTGAAAATTTACAGGCACATGTACTGGAAGAATATTATAAGATTGTGGATAAGTACGGCATCAAGGACACTTGTTGCATCTGTCCTATGAAGAGCAGAGGTTCCACATCGACAAAAAAACTTAATGACATTATCCGCGAAAAGCTTAATCCGATTCCGGCAGACAAAGCAAATATACTTTCTGTAAAAGATTCGGAGTTCAGACTCAATGATAGGGTCATGCTCACGAAAAATACAAGAAACGCTGAGGGTGCAACGAGAATGCTCGTCAACGGCGACCTTGGATTCATAACAGATATACGCTGTGTGCAGAGAAAAGTAACCGTCACATTTGATGATGGAGAACGGGGTATTTTCGAGCTTTCGGAGTTCTGCAGAAAATTTGAATTGGCGTACGCTTCAACCATCCATAAATGTCAGGGACAGGAATATAAAGCGGTAGTGATTCCGTGTTCAGGAGAGCATTATATCATGCTGCAAAAGAACCTACTGTACACAGCCGTTACAAGAGCAAAGAAAGAATGTATCCTTATCGGCGGAAAGAAATATATCAAAATGGCTGCAGAAAACGAAGCAGCGGCACAGAGATATACCATGCTGGCATGGAGAATCAATCATAATGTGTTAGCGGCGCACATATAAAGATTTTCAAACCCCACTTTATGTATCATTTCCTCGGTTGTGTGATATTGCGTAAGCGTAAGGCGAAGACTATTAGCAAAAAAGTCTCCGGAAATTGATTCGTCGGCGAGATGCTTTTGTGATAGTTCATGAAGTTCCTTGACGATTTTCCCACGAAGCATAATATCTCGGATACATTTCAGCTGTCCTGTTGTAGTATCAACGCCAAGTATCAAAAGAAGAGTAGGCGTTTCTTCATCAAACGCAGGTATTTTTGCGTCTCGTCCTGTCACACGGGGTTCATAGGCAACGCGTTCCCAATTGTTGGAACCAAAGGAATGCATAAAAAAGATACACTCATTTACCTCGGCAACAATAGCTTTGAATCCATCGTCCTCGATGCTGTGCAGCAGTTCATCCGGAAAATCTCTTTTTCCGTAAAACAGGTACCAAAACGAGCCTTCGTATTGCAAGGAAGAATAGTCTTGGTGTAGACGCCATTCGTCTTTTTGCTGTCCAACATAAAATTCCATAATATCCCCCTTTTTATTTTATTATACCACATTATAGTCAACTTTTCCAGTCGAGAGTCTTTTACGGCTCTCGGCTTTTTTGCTGTATCGGTGAGTTTTCATTTCTTTTTTACAAATACAAAATGGACATTTGCTGCATAGTTCGTAAAATAAAGTAAAAGGAGAGAAAATATGAGCACTTTTACTGTAAACTGCCTTGATAGTAAGGCGCATTTTGAGACAGTTTCTTTCGATAATATTGAGTACAACAGCGTCAATGATTACTCCATGACCAGTATTGAAGAACTGGCGGATAATATCAAGAAAAACGGTCTTTTGCACAACATTGTTTTGTCAAAGCAAAAAAATGGGAAATATAAGATTTTAGCTGGAGAAAGACGAACTCGTGCCATTCGACTGTTGCACGAACAAGAACCAGAATCGTGGATGACAACGGAAGCACTCGTTTATGAGGGACTCACAGAAAGACAGGAAAAAATCATCATGGATTCCTCGAATCTGCAAAGTCGCGGGAACGGCGGGGATGAGGTACAGCTTCGTAAGGCTACGAATCGCTATATCGAAAACATGAAAGCTGAATATGGTTTGTCTGATAAGCAGGCACTGAAAGCAGCTACAGACATGTATAGCGGCAGTGGAAATACGATTCGCGTCAACCAGAAAATCGAAGAAAATCTCAGCCCCGAATTCACAGAGGAACTCGATTCCGGAAACATCGCAAAGGGCGATGCGGCAGTTATCGCCGACATGGAAGATAATGAACAGGCTGAACTGTTCGCTGATTTTCAAGATGCAGATGATGACGAAAAAGAAGATGTCATCAAAAAAGCGGTGAAAAAGCAAACCGAAAAAACAAAGGTTGAAAAAGAAAAGAAGAAAGCAGCCAAGAAAAAAAACAAAAAGGAAGACCCGCTTCCAATCAGTACAAGCGAGCTTCCTCCCGCACAAAAAGCAAGAATCAATTATCTCGATAAGCTCAAGGCAGCCTTGGAAGCAATAAAAGAGTTAAATAATCCTGATACCGTAGCGCAAATTCATCGACTGGATGAGGCGGAAGACGCAACAGATGATACTCGTATTCTTCCCATTGTGCTTAACATTTCCATGGAAACAACGGCATTAAAAAACGCCATCCAACAATCAGACGGCGACTTTGATGCCGGAATCGACCCGGTATACGGGCATCATCGCGGCAATAAATACGAAGATGGGTATATCGACGGTTCTTCTTGGAACGATGATGATACATGATTTTAGCGCAGGAGTAGTTTTATGGCTATCGAATACAGTTTGAACAAAATTAAAAACTTCTTTGTAGGAAAAGATATATTAGGCCGAGATGCAATCGTACATTCAAGGGTAACCTTTCTTATGAAACGGGTACCTAAAGAAATGGCAGACGCAACAAGAGCCGGGTACCTCAGCCATGCCTCATGTTTTGTCAATTTACCGTATCCGGCTATTGGCGACTGGGACGACCAGATTCCCCCTATTATTCGAGTTGAAGAGTTCACGTTGACCGAAGAGGGTAGGGAACAGCTCGATGAACTCTATGATGTCAATCTTGTGCAGGCAGACAAGGATGATACGCTGGATACATGGCAGTCGCAGTGGGAAGAGGAAGCAGGGAGTATCTGCAGTAGTCTTTGCGATACGCTGATGGAATCCATCAATGTATCCGGTGAAAATGTCGCGCTGCTCAACACCTGCAAACAGTATTTCACATCGCATGAGTTCGGAAATCTGGAAGGCAAGAATCTAAGCATTGCTTTATTGCTTTCGTATGTTATTGAATATATCGCTCGTGAAAAGTTCATGTACAGCAATGATGAACTGAACCGGTTCTATCTATCCGGCGTTACAGAGGAAGCAGGATGGGTGCGGTTTTCTTTTAGCGATGGAGAGCAAAACGATTTTGATATCCGTGCAGATGGATTCTTCCCGACATATGTGTCCATTGCGAGTGGCAAAGACGATTGTCAGGAGCTGGCGGACGTAACGAGTATCTATTCTCTGCTGCAAATCAGTAAGGCAAGAACAGAACATCTTGAAGAATGAAATAAAAAACACGCCGTATAGAAAAACTATACAGCGTGTTTTTTTACTTTAACGCAACCCGCATGGGTTGCAACGACGTTCTGTTCCGCGATTTTGCACGCGTTTCAATCTAACGCAACCTGTGTGGGTTGCAACTTATAGTCCTCTAATTTGGCAACGCCATTTTCACGATTTCAATCTAACGCAACCCATGCGGGTTGCAACGCGATATTTGTGCAGGACTAAATGATGTTGTTACTATTTCAATCTAACGCAACCCGTGTGGATTGCAACTTGCTTCTTGCTGCAAAGTAAATACAGTAATAGAAATTTCAATCTAACGCAACCCGTGTGGATTGCAACAGCAAACTTGCACAAACGAAGCAACAAGTTGTCATGCATTTTGTACAATGTTTGTCTGTTTTTTTGACCATACAATATGGTCGGATACTGCTTACTGCAATGGAATCATATCCTTTCTTTACAATATTTGGTGCGAAGCGACAAGCAAGGCTATATTCGCTTGGAATTCGCACTGATTGATGATGCTTACAATATACCACAAAAAGGCAAAATAATCAATGCAAAATGTCGTAATTGATTGACCATAATACACAAAATAGGTATAATATAAACAAGTAAAGCTTTAAGGAGATGTCGATTTGGAAAATAAAATTACTGCTATTGTTACGTTCATTTTCTTTTTTCTGATTACATTTATGGGCGTCATTATCATGACCCCGATTGTTGATGCTTTTGCCGGGCAATTACCGGCAGAGCTTTGGTATGGAATTGGTACTATCGGCTCTGTAGTTCTGGCAGGCAGTATGTCCATTCCTTTTATTGTGAAAGAATTTGCGGAGGATTCAAATTGAAAAATCTTAACCTTACTCTCTCGCTCACTGAAGCGGGAAAATGCGCGACAAAGTTAGCACAGGGAATCGATGGACCTGTATATGCAATGAAGATGCAGAATGGAAAGTATATCTGCGGTCTATCTTTTATTATTGCAATTGCCGGAAGAAGCGCATTCGGTGATGAGTTTGATACGAACGCAACTTATGAAATCCTTGTTCGTTTGACAGAATTGAATACAGGGAATGCCATCGACTTGTACGGAATGACATTCAATCCGAAGGATTATATTGTCCACTCGAAAGGTGGTACAACATACTGCTATTTTAACGAATCTGCCGAAATCAACGATATCGTTTTGCCAACAGACCCAATCTCTGCAAGCAGCAAATATGTCCTGAAAACATTGGTTCGCAAAAAGGAAACTCCCAAGCCGAAATGGTTTGTGCAGAACATGACGCCGGTTTACTTTGAGGAGTGTTAATTCACAATGTTCCTGCACACAAAAAAGGAAGATACGAGCTATACCTGCCGCATTAACGCAACGAACGAGAAAGCAGCGAAAAGCTGCAGCCAGCTTGGATTCTCGACCCCCACACTCGTAATCGGAATTAAAAACGAAACCTCCCAAACAGTCGATTTCTCCAAAACAGAGAATGTTGTTGGTCTTGTCCATCTTAACATAGAAAAGACAGAAGACGAATCAAGAGGTATGTCTATACAAGACGCGCAAACCATCAAGGATGTCGTGAATGCTATTGTTGTACATGGCAAAGTCAGACACATTATGATTTACGAGTGCGGAGAAATCAATGAAGCAACCGGTATATCGTATGGTCTGCAGCATATTCTGAACGGCACAAAAGCTCCGAAAAGAAAAATCAACGAATTGTGCTACAAAAGAATCATCGAGTCCTACGGAATACACAATCGATAAATTCCTGATGAAGCGACTTTCTGCGTGTGTTTTATGATTGACTAATTGGGCTATATGTGGTATAATATAAGTATACCGAGGAGGGCGCAATGAGCGATATTCTGTATGATGCTCAAGGCATCGCAAAAAGTCGAAAGATACGCAAGAGTGCCGTAGCGGCTGTTTTGCTGTGTGCGGTTTCAGCCGTCATGTTCATTGGAGCTCACCACCTTTTGATAAACAGAGAATTTGTGATATCAAGCATAAACGCTTTCCTGCAAAGTGACACATTAAGTAAAGCGTTTGATGTCTTGCGTTTTGTTCTGATTGTAGGAGGTCTCGTACTTATTATTTTCGGAATCAACAAGATGTGGCAAGCTGTTGCCCATGCGAAGAACATCATCAGCGCAAACAGATACCACAGAGACAGTATAATTGAAGACATTGATTTCAGTAACGACTTCCCGCAGATGTACCGTTAAGGAGAATAACATGAGCGAAGATAAAGAACTGCAGAAATTAAACACCATCGAAAATACAGAAATTGACGCAGATGATGACGACATCGAAGACGCCGAAGATACAATCGGCGACAGCAGCGATGTCAACAAGTTCAGTGCAGCATACGAAAAAGAAACCGTCATCAATTTCAATAATGCGGAACAGAACGCCTCATGCTACACACTGAATACCCATAAGCGTCAGATGCTCTTGAATCTTGCGGAAGAATATCCAGATGATGTAAAAATCATCAGCAAAAGAGACGACATGGTGGAAGTTACATTCCCCAAAAAATGGGTCAAGATTCGCCCTCCCCGCAAACTGACAGAAGAGCAGCGTGTAAATGCCGTGGAACGCGGCAGAGCGTTGGCAGCTCTGGCAGCGGAAAAGCGGGCAGCGAAATCGAACGAAATCGATAACGGGTAATTTCGTTATGATTTCGGTAAGGCGCTGCAATCGCTGCGGTGACTTGTTTGATGTCGACAAAAACAACCTGTCTTCCATCTGCCCTAAGTGTCTGGAACGCGACGCAATCGAAAGCGAGTATCGTGCAAGACAAGATTTCTGGGGCGATTCCGCACAGAGTGATGCGGATAAGTATTTCGCACCGCGTTGGTCAGGCTCATTATCATTCATCGAGAGGGATGGCGAAGTTCCTCCCGATGATTTTATGGAAGAAAAATTGGATAGATTTGTCGCAGAAGCCACAGCGAAGTATTCAGAAAAACGAAAAGAAGAGAATGACAGCATTTTGGCTGCATTTTTAGAAAAGAAACCAACAGTTCCCAGAACTCAAAAACAAAATATCAGTAAGACAAACGATACCGAGCAGAAAAGCGAAAAGGACAAAGTGCAGGATGATTTGCTGAAGCAACTATTCGGGTGATGCCGCCGACTTCATGTCGGCGAGGAAAAAGGATGATTTGATTGCAGAATTTAACGAATGAGTTTTGTGAACTCAGAAAGCAGTATATCGATGCCAAGTTCATGACCATGAACCCCATGCAGAAAAAGGCTATCTACAATGTAGATGGCCCTGTTCTTGTGTTGGCAGGAGCCGGAAGCGGCAAAACGACGACCATTATCGGACGAATTGTTTATATGGTCATGTTCGGTCATGCCTATTACAGTACGGAAACCACATTCCCCGTTACAGAAGGCGATATCAAGGAATTGAAATCTGTGCTTTCCGGGACAGGCAGTATTTCCGAACACCTGAAATCAATGCTTCAGGTAAAACCTGTCAGCCCTCAGAACATTATGGCTGTCACCTTTACCAACAAGGCAGCAGGAGAGATGAAAAAGCGTCTCGAAAGCAAACTGGGAAAAGACACGGCCGAAAAGGTATGCGCTAAAACATTCCATTCTGCATGCGTCGGTATCCTGCGCGAATATGCCATGTTCGTTGGATTTAAGCGGGACTTTACCATCTATGATGAGAAAGACTGCAAGTCTGTTCTGAAAGATATCTATAAAGCAAACGGCATCAAGGAGAAAGAACTCCACAAGGACGATGTTCTGAACCACATCTCCATCTGGAAGGATAAGATGATTACGCCGGACATGGCTATTTCACAGAGCACCATTTCTTCCTACAACACCGTTGCACATCTTTACAAGGAATATCAGGAACGCCTGAAAAACGCCAATGCAATGGATTTTGATGACCTTATCGGCAATACGATTCGGCTTTTGAAGGAACATCCGGACATTCAAGCAGAACTGCAGAAAAAAATCCAGTATATCATGGTCGATGAATATCAGGACACGAACGCGTCTCAGCATGAACTGCTGTCTCTTCTGGTTTCTCCTGAGCACAATATCTGTGTTGTCGGCGATGATGACCAGTCCATTTATAGTTTCCGTGGTGCCGATGTCGATAATATCCTGAATTTCCCACAGGAATTCAACGGGACGCATATCATCAAGATGGAACAGAATTATCGTTCTGATGGTAACATCTTAAACCTTGCCAACAGCCTGATTGGGCACAACACCAAACGACACAATAAAAACCTCTGGACTTACAGAAATCCGGGAGTCATGCCGACATATACCTATTATGCCAGCGACTACGACGAAACGGATTCTATTGTTGAGGATATCAAGGATTATATCGCAGCCGGTAACAATTACAGCGATGTTGCCATCCTGTACAGAAACAGTCGTCTTTCTTATGTCATAGAACGGGCTTTGGCGAGAGAAAAAATCCCTTACAAAATCGTCGGCGGCTTTAAGTTCTTTGAACGTGCAGAAGTAAAGGACATCATTGCGTACCTGTGCGTCATTGCGAACCCGGCAGATGACCAGAGATTGAAGAGAATCATCAATGTTCCGGCTCGTAAGATAGGCGCTGCGACCGTAGATAAAATTGCCACTCTGGCACAGCAGTATAAAGTCAGCATGATGGAAATCATTCGCAACGCAGACCTTTATCCTGCCATCGCGAAAGCAAAGCCTGCTCTTGATAGTTTTATTAAGATGTATGACACAATGTGCCTTATGGCAAACGGCAGTACACTCGGAGAATTGACGCAGAGCGTTATCAAGTATTCCGGATACAGAAAAATGCTCGAAGACAAGGGCGTAGACGGAAAAGACGAACTGCAGAATGTCGAACAGGTTGTTGTGGCCGCAGAAGAATTCGAACATGCACATATCAAAACCAACCTGTCGGAGTTTTTGGCTGAAATTTCGCTTCTGTCAGCAGTCGATACGCTGAGCAGTGAAGAAAATAAAGTCGTCATGATGACTCTGCATGCATCTAAGGGCTTGGAGTTCAAAAACGTGTACATTATCGGGTTGGAGGATTCTATCATCCCGTCTTCAAGAGATGATGTCGGAATCGAAGAAGAGCGCAGACTACTTTATGTCGGGATGACCCGTGCTAAAGAGGAACTGCACCTTTCGACAGCAAAACAGAGACATACGTTTGGCGCTTGGGGTGAAGAAGATAAACCGTCTCGGTTCCTGTATGACATTGACCAGCAGGATATTGATTACGGAACCAGCAGAAACAACATCTTCGCACGGAAAAACGCAATCAGCTGGGATATGAATGCCCTGTTTTGATGTCTTATGCGGATGAATGAGGATGATTTGAAACTGCTCCTTGCTAAAAATCCGGCATTGAGCGTTAAACAGATAGCACCCAAGAAACAGCAATCCATAACTCCGGGAAAAAACCCTTTAAGCAAGAAAAACAAATATTTCAATATCCCCGTATATGTTTTTCCTGACGGTTTTGTTTTCGTGGACGAAGACAATCAAATCAAATCACTTGCGGCGAGTGAGCTTCCTAAAATTCACGGGAAAGTAACAGCCAAGTTCGATTCTGTGAAAGAGTATGAGCGTTATAAGGAACTCAAACTCATGGTATCAGCCAACGTCATAACGGATTTGAAACGGCAGGTACCACTTATCATTCAGGAAAAATTCGTGTATCAAGGGAAAACAGTGCGCCCTATCATCTACTGTGCTGATTTCGTTTATCGAAAGGACGAAAAAACGGTAGTAGAGGATGTTAAGGGATTTGATAAAAAGACTGGTAAATGGCGTACAACGCAAACATTTGAATTGAAATGGAAATTGTTAAAGGCAAGATATCCACACTACGACTTTGTGCTGATATGAGAATTCCAAACAGAATTAAAGAATGTAAAATCATGGGCGTAGATATTGCATGCACAAGTATGAATCATCTGCTCAGGACCATAAAGGATAGGCTCCCGGAATTATCCGGGAACTATATCTGTGCCACCAATGTTCATGCGATTGTGACGGCATACAGAGATGAATCTTACAGAAAGGTTCAGAACGATGCGTTCATGAGATTGCCGGACGGTGCTCCTGTTGCGATGGTAGCCGGAACAAGGAGTGAAACACGGGCGGAAAAGATTTCAGGGCCAGATGTGATGACAAAAATCTTTAAGGTCTCTGCTTCCTACGGGTACAAACATTATTTCTACGGTTCGACAGAGGAGACATTAAAGAAACTGGAAGACACACTGTATAAAAAATATCCCGGCATCAATATCGTCGGTATGAAATCACCTCCGTTCCGACCTCTTACCAAGGAAGAGGATGCGGAGGTAATCCGTGACATCAATCATGCTGAACCGGATTTTATTTGGGTCGGACTGGGTGCGCCTAAACAGGAAATCTGGATGTATGAGCATCAGGAAAAAGTAAAAGGGCTTATGATTGGCGTTGGGGCTGGATTTGATTTCCATGCGGGAACGGTAAAGCGAGCCCCTGTATGGATGCAGAAATGCGGGCTTGAATGGTTTTATCGCCTGACACAGGAGCCGAAACGCTTGTTTAGACGATACCTTTCAACGAATGCGTGTTTTGTCTGGAACGCTATTATCAAGGGCCAATAAACATATTTGTACAATCTGCCTATCTTGAAAAAATATTATTTTACCTGTTGCAGAAACTTGCGAATGGCATAGCATAGATAGTGTGGTACCTGAACAGGCGAGGAGTTTTAGTTGAAAGGATATAAGTATAACGGAAAAAAGTATCGAAGTTACAGAGAGTTGGCCGAAGCAGTCGGTATCCCACCGTATCTGCTTTATAACCGTATCTGCAACAGTGTCGGCAAGAATATGACCATCGAAGAGGCTATACAGACTCCGATAAAAAACGCCAGCGAGTGTGCGGCTAAGCCCATTACGGTAAACGGCGTAAATTATCGAACGCAAAGTGAAGCCATGCAGGCATACGGCATCAAGGTTGGTCACTTCTACCGCACGCTGAAACTCTGCGGCGGAGACAAAGAACTTGCATTTAAGCAATGCATCGAGGAGGGGAAGGTATGAAAGCACATGTGTCTTCGAGTGCTCAGGAACCTATCAAAGAAGCTGCGCTCAAAAAGGTTATCAGTAACGCCAAGGTCGGAGCCGTAGAAATGTTTTTCATGTTCCGTGACCTGATTGTCAATATGCTCGATGAGGGCGTAAAGGATGTCAGTGAATCGGTTCGTGAAAACAAAATCAATGCGGCTGCGCAAACAAGGACTGAATACAACACGAATTGTGCGTACACCAGTGCTATTGATGAGTTTATCGTCGATTTGCCGAACAATGACTTTGCTGTGAAATTCGATGGTACGCCGGAAAAGCTGCAAAGCATCGTCACAGATAAGTTCCGTTTCGAACTATCTTTAGCGCTGGAGTTTGATATCAAGGCTTTTTTGGAAAAATCCGGCATGACAAGAGAAGAGTTTGAGGTGATTGCCGCCAACGCCTTAATGCTTGCTGAACAAAACGGCGGAATTAAAACATATCTGTTTAAGGAGAACTGATTATGAAAGCACATGTAACTGTACTCGACCCCCAGAAAGCATACAAGGAAGTCATTGAAAATGCAGACCTCACAGAAGTGAGTATGTATCTGGCTTATCGCTATTTCGTCATGCAGATGATGGAAGAACTGGATATTCTGCATAAAGGCAAGGTAGAGCCGACAGATGAACAGTTCAAAGAATGCCTTGATGAAGCACTTGAAAACACAAGTGATTTCTTGGATGATACCTACGAATCTGTTGTTGACACGATTACTGAACTTGACCCGGAGAGTAAGGGTGGGGATTACACGGTAAACTTTAACGGAACCGTGGAAGAGCTTCGGGAAATGCTTGGCAGCATGATGGAACATGAACTGGCGGCAAATTTGGAGCACGAATTCGTTGATTTCGCAGAAATGACTCGCACAACTCGTACCATTTTTGAATGGCAGGTAGCTACATCTATGGCCCATACCATCAATACGCATGGCAGTATCGAGAAATTTCTGTTTGGCGAAGATGAAGACGAAACAAATTTGAACACAACTCCTGTGTCTGGCAAAAAGTCTTAACTTTTGGAGGTGACCGTTTTTGCAGAATCTATATATTAAAATCCCGGATGGCGCAAACGTCGTAATCGACAAGCTCTACGAAAATGGTCATTCCGCTTTCGTTGTGGGCGGCTGTGTAAGGGATATCCGTTGCGCCGCCGCACTCGCAGCAAAGAACGTAAAAAGCAACGACTAATCAAGGAGAATAAAAACATGGCTATGATTGAAAATATTCTGAAAACCCCCACCACCATCGAAGTCGTCTTTGACGCTAAGATGTCCAATCCCAACGGCGACCCCGACAATGAAAACGCTCCTCGCCAGAACTCCGAGGGCTTTGGTTACATGACCCCAGAGTGCATCAAATACAAGATTCGCAATGTTCTGAACATCATGGCGAATTTTGGCGAGATTGGCCCTGACACCAATCACCTGTACTGTTCTCCCGATACTTACAGCATCGAGAGCAGCATTCGTGAGTGCTTAGGCAAAAAGCCAAGTGACTTCAAAAAGCTCACGTTCGAGGATGAGCTTACTATGCGCAAAAAGCTGTGCAATTACTTCGTGGATGCGCGGTGGTTTGGCATGGTCAACACCTCTTATTCGAGCTATAACACGCTCGGCAAAATCGAGGGCGCATTCCAGCTCAGCTTTCCGATGTCGTATGACCCGATAAGGATTGCTTCGATTTCCAATACTCGCTGCTGCGTTTCCTCTGATGATGAACGCAAGGGAAACGAAAAGGTGCCGAAAAACAAAGACCGTACGATGGGCCGTTTCAGCGTTGTTGAGTATGGTTTGTATCACATGTACATTCAGACCAGTACCAAAGCAATTCTGCGAAACGGTGTGACTGAGGACGACCTCAAGCTCCTCATTCAGACCATCCTGCACATGTTCGATGATGACATGAGCTCCGTTCGTCCTTCGATGACAGTTCGCAAAGTTGTTGTCGTACGCCAGAACCGCAACAGCGGCCGCGTACGTCCTACCGATATCGAGGACGCTATGGTCGCAAAGCTGAAGCCGGGTGTTAACAACCCCACTTCCTTTAACGACTATGACCTTGAGTTCAAGCGGGACATGCTGCCTGATTCTGTGGAGGTCAAGGAGTATACTATGGATAACCCGGAAGGCGTTATCCTCTAATCCATTTTCTCGTAAGAGTCTGCCCATTGTGGGCAGGCTCTTTTTTTGTTTGCATTGATTGACTACATATAGTTTATGTGGTATAATATAAACATGAGAATTTCAGAGCCAAAACAAAATTACAGAGCAATCAAATGTGTACATATTCTCGTTATGACGATACTGTACATCGCACTTATTGGTGTATTGGTTAAAGTCATAGGAGAGCCAAGCCGCACGGCAGCAGCGTTCTTAGTTGACATTTTTTGCTACAATGAAATGCTTCGCGTAACGTATCTGTACTACGAGCGTTTGCGAAAGCAAAGTAAAAGCAAAACAAAGATTGAAATGAAGTAGGGAGGAGATTTGGAATGACTGTAAAGGAGTTGAAACGGTATCTGGATGACGTTCCGGATACCGCAATCGTTGTAATAAGAAACCATACTGCGCCTACAATCCTCGAAAAAGCATGGGCCAGACATATCTCTGCTATCGCAAAGCCGGATGGCAGGTATGTGCCAAAAACCGTAGATTCCAAAGGCGACAATGTCGAGGTTGTCGTTTTTGATTGACCGTGAGGGCAAAAGATTGTCAAATTCAGTCGTAGACATCCTGAATATGCTCGAAATGGGCGAGTCTGCCGATATGATTGCCAGCGATATGAACTCAAAGACAACGAATATCAGAAGAATCATTCGGGAAAATGATATTGGTCAGGATACCATCAGTACAACGCTACAATGGCGAAAAGCAATCAAGAGATTGCTGCCAGACCGAGAGGCACATATCATCCGTTGGAATGAAAGCAAAGAGTCGGCCATTCCCTATAAGCTTTGTGTTCCGAAACATTTTTTGAATGCTGCCGGAAGCGCTCCTGTAACTGTGATTCCCGTCATTGCCATGCTCAGAAATACACCACCGGATTACTTTGGCCAAAATCTGGAAGTAATTCCGTGGCGAACAATCGTACAACATTTGCTGTCAGAAGACGACGAACAATGTGTACGCTTCGTCCTGCGAAAATGGGAAGCAGCAAATCCGGAAGAGGCCGCTCTCGGGAATCCTCTCGGATATAAAGATGTCAGTAGACGGCGCTACGCAGAAAAACTGGATAGTATTGCGATGACACACTGTCTGTACGGGGATTTGGAAAATATTCTTCCAAAAGAGTTTTCAGTTGCACGGATTTAGCGTTGACTACAACGCGCTTTTGTGGTATAATATAAATATACCGAATAAGAACATACACAATCAGTCAGAATGATTCCAAAATCATCTGGCACAAGACAAAGGGTGATAAAATTGAATAACATTTCGAAATCTCTCTCTAAAGCACCATCCGTCTTAACAGCCATCGCGTGTATCGTATCGTTTGCCATGCTGGTTACGCTGCTTCTGTTTCAGGGCGGAATCCTCTATTCCATGGGGTTGACTATGCTGACATCCGACATTCTGGTCACTGCCATTACCATTGTGCTTGCGGTATGCGCAATCCTTTCTCTGACAGCTATGATTCGAAGCATGGTCGCAAACAAAAAGAATAAGAAACTCATCCACAACATCATCGCAGATGTAGAGGGAAGCAAAGAAGCAGAGAAGACGGTTTCTCCTGCTCCTGTGCAGGCACAGGAAGAAGCAAAGAAAGAACCTGCTCCTGCCGTTCCTGACGCATCCTCCGATGATGATGAACCGGAAGAAGCAAATGGCGAGTCCATCCCCGAAGTAGTCACTACTGCTGCCAATGTAACACCTGATACGGAAGATTCTGACAAGAAGATTGTCGGTTCCGTAGTAAGCAAGGGCATGGATGAGTCTACGCTCGAAACGCTTGATAAGCTCATGGGACAGAACAACGAAAAGGATATGACTCCTCCCGTTGTAGTGGCACCCGATGTCCAGTCTGCTATGCAGGAAAAAACCGAGCCTGTGGAAAAGAAGCAGGATGAACATGTTGAACAGGCATGTGCTCCCGTCGAGGAAGAGCCTGTTAAAGAGGAGCCTGTTAAGGAACCCGTTGAGAAACCTGTTCCGGCAAAGGAAGCCGTTGAGGAAACTCCTGCCCATGAAGAGGAACAGCCTGCGGTTGAACTCACCAAGTTTGAAAACTCCATGGTGATGTTGATGAAACGCGGTAATGTTCCGGAGAACGTATACGCCATCGAGGAGTACAAAGAAGGTGCCGTGTGCCTGACTCATGACAAGGAACACTACTTCGTTTACATCTGCAAAGACAACGATGCGGATGACGTTGAGTATTTCCCGATTCATGACGAAAAGGCTGTTGCAATGGCATTTGCGACCCGTATCCGTAACAAGATGAACGACAAAAAACCTGCCTGACGCAAAGCAACCTTGCTTGTTGCTGCAAAGTAGCTACAATTAACCCATACGAAAAATAATCCACTTAAGAATTCGCGTGCTTGAGTGGATTTTTCTTTTTGGGAGGATTATAGCTGTGAAACGCTTATTATATAAATTGTTGTGCGTTGTATTTTTTGCAGCAATTATGGCAGGATGTGCTATGTTCGCTGTGAGAATCAAAGACAATATTACAAGAGAATATGTCGTTCCGGAACAATACGGTATCAATGGACAAATCACATACTCTTATACGAACGATTCAGATACCGATATTGTTTCTGCGAACGAAAATAAAAAATGCTATTTTGTTCGCGGGAACAATTTCACAGACAACGAAATATCCATTATAAATATCATTATTGAGAATATACGAGCAATGAATGAAACCATCACCATTAACACATCTATCTCCCCGCGTTCGATGCGTATTCTCTTAAAGGAAAGCCTTAAAACTCCGGATATTTTTTGGGTAACGGGCTATCAGATGGAATACGACACAAACGGTCAAACATATTATAAGATTTACCCGAGCTATAGCATGAGTGCAGATAGTAAGAATAGCTTAGAGGAAAAGCTTCAAAAGGAAACCGATTTATTCTTGCAGAACAATGCCGAGGCACTGAACCATGATGTCTGGACAGCAGCTTATACGGTCAATGAGTGGTTATGCCAAAATGTCACATATACGGATGAAAAAAATATTCAGAACGGTCAATACTATCCATACAATAGCATTGTTGCTCCACTTCTGAGAAAAGAAGCTATCTGCTCCGGATACGCAAAAACATTCGCGTATCTGATGAATAAAGCAGGATATGAAGCAGCCTACTGCACAGGTTACACAAACGGCGGAATATATCATGCATGGAACGCTATCGTTTATAACGGCGAAATAACATATATCGACTCGACCTATAACGCTTCCGGTAATCATATGGCGTATTTCTGCAGAAATAAAGAAGATTTAAAAGAACGAACAGAAAATTCAATAATATGGTTTTCTGCAAGCGATGATTGATTGACTATTGCAACTTTATGAGGTATAATATAAATATCACCACAGAAAAGGAGTTATCATATGTCATATAAAGTATTTGCTGTTATTATTTCTGCCGCTATGCTTTGTACTATGCTTGCGGGATGCAAAGATAAAGCAGGGGATATGAATAAAAACAGTCTCACTATCGGAACCGCCACAACGGAAACAGCAAGTGCTGCGACAGGTGAAGCGGCACAGGGAAATGGCGTGAATACGAATCCCGCTGTCAACGGATATACCGACGAAGACTTGGAGAAGATGGATAAGAGTGCTCTGGATACGCTCAAAGACCCTGAACCGACTCCAGAACCCAATACTATTGTTGCTGACTTATATGAAAAATATAACATTGAAGCAGATGACGAGGAAAGTGAAAACGGTCCTGTAGCTTCTGCATATCAATCTCATAAGTTGGCCGACAACAATGTGACTTGGGAAGAGATTCTCGATTATGCCGAAATCCCGGTGACCGAAGAAGTCAAGGCAGAGTACGATGGAATTGCAAATCCTGTCATGCAGGTGGAAAAAGCGCTGGGAGATATCAGCGATTACAAGGCTCGTAAGGTCGATTTCAGCAATTATCTGTCCACAATGAATTCGATGCTCTATACGATGACCAACAATCCCATGATTTATACAAACGATGCGTATAGTGGACAGATTTCTGAGTTCAGAAACAAATATTCCGAATACGCAAATCTGCTGGCAGGGGATAATCCTCTGATTACAAAAGACCAGCTCGCAGAACTGAAACAGTCTATCGTTGACGAATATAATTTCCTTACAGGAAATGGGTTTATGGTTTCTACTGTGGACTCCAATGTTGCAGAACAGCTTATTGCAGCGAATAAACCGCAGGCAGAGAGCGAAGCGTCAGCCGATTAAAAGCTCCATTTCCCTTGCTATTTGCTGCAAAGTAGTTACAATGAGAACATCAAGATAAGTCAAAATATCACACCCTGATTTATTTTGATTTCAAAATCTGTATCCTAACGGCTATCTCAATTCGAGATGGCCGTTTTTTATTGAAAAAGGAGGAAATAAAATGTTCGTATTGACTACTGTGACGCGCGATTGCAAGAACGGTGACCTTTATGTCAGTGTTGACGACAATGCCTATCTCACAAAGGAAGCAGCTTCAACAGCACTAAGAGTCCGCTATGAGAACTTTCTGAAGAGTATGAAACTCGAAGACAACGGCGCAAGCGATGAAAACGGAAATGCTATGCCTGGCGGATACTGCATCACCGATGAAGCAAGTATCTACGATTATGCAGACTACGCAAATTGTCAGCTTTTGCCCATTGTCGTGATTACCACAAAAGAAATCCAGCCTGTTATGTAAAGGAGAGTTTGTCTATGCAAATCAAATTATACGGCAACGGTCATTCCTGTAATATTCCCGTTCAGGAAATTATCGATAAATACTGGAAAGATGAAACCGCACCGTTCTCCTTTGAGATGTCTACGGCTATCGGCGATGAAACTATCGCTGCAACCGCCATGCTTGGAGAGGAATCTCCGGACACATATCCAAGTATTCGTCTTGACAGCAGAAACGCAAGAAAAAACAGTTCTGCCACATGGTTCATTTTGGAAACGCCCAATGAGACAAATCCGTATGTTACGGGCTATGCTTATGCAGGCAACGATGAAACCGAAAGCGATTCTTGGATTACCAAAATCGTTGATGCGCCTCGCGGTGCTGACGACGATTCCAAGCGTCTAGTCTATATTGACGATGATATCGCTGAGACGGTGGACACAAAAACAGCCTCAAAATTGAACACAAAATATGGGAACCACTGCGCAGATTACTGTGCAACCAGTGACCAGCTTTTCGAAGGCAAGTTCAATTACGAGAAGTTCGGTAAGCGTCTGGCAGCCAATGATAAAGATATTGAGTTTGTGGAAGGCATGATTGTTTCCAAGAACGAAAATGTTATAAAACAGTTCTGCCACATGGTTCATTTTGGAAACGCCCAATGAGACAAATCCGTATGTTACGGGCTATGCTTATGCAGGCAACGATGAAACCGAAAGCGATTCTTGGATTACCAAAATCGTTGATGCGCCTCGCGGTGCTGACGACGATTCCAAGCGTCTAGTCTATATTGACGATGATATCGCTGAGACGGTGGACACAAAAACAGCCTCAAAATTGAACACAAAATATGGGAACCACTGCGCAGATTACTGTGCAACCAGTGACCAGCTTTTCGAAGGCAAGTTCAATTACGAGAAGTTCGGTAAGCGTCTGGCAGCCAATGATAAAGATATTGAGTTTGTGGAAGGCATGATTGTTTCCAAGAACGAAAATGTTATAAAACATGTGGCTGATATTCTGGACGCACTCGGCTTTACGGCCACCACGGGTTACTACGACCCGGCTGAAGATAAGAAAGCCAATATCAGTGATAAACTGACTGGCTATTATTACTGCGACATGTAAAGGAGCATCGTCCATGAAATTCAAAGTAACTGCTACGATTCCTGTCGAGCTTGAAATCGACTGCCAGTCCAAGGAAGAAGCCCTTGATACCGCCACGACCATTCTCCAAGAGCAGCGTGACGATGGCGATTACGCCAGTATCGTTGCTGACTGCATCGAGAGTGCTCTCGTATCCGGCAGCATCACGATGACTGCTGTTGACAACCATGAAGCCTTAGTCAATGAACTCCGCACGAAACGCAAGATTTCTATTCATGACATGGATGCGTTTCTGGGATACGAAATCGACAAAAATGATGACATGATGTTTGACGATGATTACATCAACGTCAATCTCTGGATGATGGATGTGGATAAGGCTCTCGGCCTTGATGTCTGCACCTCTGACAACGATGAATATGTCACCATTTCCGTCAATTGGTATCCGAAAGCTGCGGAGCATCCCAATAAACGCGAAATCGACATCTTCGTTATTTACGCGGAAACGTATGGCGATGATTTCGACATGGAGCTTGAAATGAATGACGCTGAATACGCTACTGTTCTTGCGGATTTCAAGAAGAAGTTCAAAGATACTTTCGGGAAATCCTTAGAGGATATATGGAACGAAGAGTCTGAGGAGGAGTAAGATATGGCAAGAAAGAAAGTTGAAAAAACACCTTTGTCGCCAAAAGAAGCTGCGTCGAAAGAATTTGCGATGACATCTTGTGTGCATTCCGGCGACCCATCCTATCGGTTTGAGGTAGGAGACAGTGTATCGATTGGCGCACTCAAGAACTGCGTCGTTGACGAGGTCTGTGAAGACGGCAGGTATTACGGCATCAAGTACGGAAAGGATGGTGCATGCTACGGCTATTGGTCTTGGCTCGATGTCAGACCGATTCCGACTTCTCTGGAAGCAAAGTATGCGCAGAAAGATTCGCCTCTTTTCCGTATGTCGTTCAGCAACCGTTCCATCGAATCGCTGCTCCATATGTACTACTACTTTGGTGTGGATATGGAACCCGATTATCAGCGCGGTTCCGTCTGGAACGACGAGGATAGAGTGAAACTGCTTGACAGTATTTTCGCCGGAAGGGAAATCGGGCGCTTCGTATTCCGAGAAGTTCCCTATGAGGAATCGTTGGAAAAGAAATGTATGTACGAAGTCGTAGACGGCAAACAGCGCCTTATGACACTCTGTGCGTTCTATGAAAACCGGTTCCCCTATAGAGGATGTTTTTACAATGAACTTCCCGCAGAGGATAAGAACTGGTTCGGAAGTGCAATGACAAGTTTGGCCTCGCTTTCTGATAAGGTTACAAAAAAAGAGGTCTTGGAAGTTTTTGTTGCACTGAACCAGAATGGCCGCCCAATCGAGGAGGCTGTGCTGAATCACGCAAAAAAGCTGCTCGACGACATTCGGTAACGCGATGTTGCCGCTTTGCAAAGTGAAGTTCCCGGCGTGGAGCTTGTAATCTGCTGCAAAGTCTGTATACTAAACATATCTGAAAAATAAAAAGCAGTAAGCATTCAAAATCGATATACCGTCATCTCCTGTTGGGTGGCGGTATTTTTGTTTGCTACACACACAAAACGAAAGGAGTTATAATCCATGGGATGTTGGAACGCTACTTGCAACGTGTCGAGGTTGCCGATTTTTTGCGGTGACGAAATCGTTGTGATTCCCCTTATTGCAGTTTCTGCTACTGTTACAGCAAATACCAGCTATGCAACTGATAACTTTGTTCCGTTTTCTTTTCCGATTGTTGGCAAATACAATGATTATGGCGGCATCGAAGACGCCGTCATCACTGAAGAGAACGACAAACTGATTCGTTCCTATGAGTTCTACAAAAGTAACGGAGATGGCACAGCACCTTACAAAGTCGAAATCGGCGATGACATGGAAAAGTTTATCTCCGAGGAGCTCTGCGGGAGCGACGCTTATTTTATCAAGACCAACAACACGATAACTTATCCGAATGGTCTTGCTCTTGTAAGCGTCTTCTTTGTCCATAAAAATCTGTACGATACTCTGGTTCACGAAATGGGCGAAAGAGTCCCGTTCAACATGAGCGAATGTCAGCGTGACCTGCTCAAAAAGAAGTTCGAGTATGAAGTTTCACTGTGCCGAAAGAACATTGAAGACATCCGTAACATACAAAAAAAAAACCTTATAACCAAGGATTTTGCCGATGATTGGAAATATGCCAGTTTTGGCGAATTTTCCGCACTGGCTGCATCAATTTTCTGCCGTGGTGAGATTGTAAGTCCTTGCCGTGGACACTGGAAGCTTTTGGCCGAGGAATGTGTAAACTTTTCCAACGAAGGAATCATCGATTTGGCAGTTGAAAAAGCGCTCTTTATTCGTGCTTTATCTGCTCTGCGGATGGGCTTCCACTGTGATTCCGGCGCTGGCTCTCAGAGCTGCGAAACGCATATCCATTATGTCCTCGCGCAGTATGTCCTCAAATATATCCGTGACCATACTGAGGAAGGCCAGAAATGTGATACAAGTACGCATCCCGAAGAGGGAACAAAAGAGTTTTTCTTTTTCAGTTAACATAAACACGACCCGCAGACCTATTCCCGACTCTGTGCCAACTGTTCTGCGGAGTTTTCGGTAAATGCAATCAATGACTACAAATCGAATTTTTACGAGGTGAATTAAAGAAAATGAATACTAATTTTTTTGTTGCAGAAGACGAAGTTTTTAACCCCAACAAGGTCCTTACGCGAAAAGGAATGGATACTTTTATTGGAGAAAGAAGCATCAAAAGTTACGCAGGTGTCCTGAAAAGAGACAACAAGCTCTTTTACAATTTCATTCGCGTAAAAGTTGCCGAAGGGAAAAATTGTGTTGATGCGATTTATGCGCGAAAAGCGATTGTATCGAACGGATGCCTACAGAATGATTTTTTCTCTTTTGGAGAGTACAACTTCGTCGCATTTGTGACCAATGGGAAAATCTATTGCGACTTGAAGAACTTCTTCAACGAACGCTTCGGCATCGAATCCATGTCCGATGAGGATGTTGCAAATCAGATGCACGATGAAGTGGAGAACTATATCCGCGAAACATTTACAGATTGCTACGTGGACACGAATGTCGAAGAAATAGGCACAGCCAAAGCAAAATATGAATTTGTCTTTGGCAGAAAACGCTATATGTTCAACAACATTTCTTTTACAGCGAATCCCACCTCTTCCAGCGATGCCATTGTACTGTTTCTCGCTAATCCGAGTGAGTGGGTGAAAGAGTATGTCGAAAAGATGCTTAAAGAACAGGAGTGGAGCTTAAAGCACATTCGCCGACAGGTATCCATCGACAGATACAAAGAACAGAAACTTGCCGAATACAAAAAAAACGCCAAGCAAGGATTTAATTCAGGCAAAACTGTTTCACGATTCGGTTCCCAAATCCGGTCAGGTAAAGGTAACCTTGGATATCGATGGTAAACAGTTTGTCGGTAGTTTCGATTCCAAGTTCTTCGGCTATGCGGGAACCAATCTCGATGAAGCGATTCTTCCCGAAGCTGGTTTCAAGTATCCGGATTCTTTTACAGGATATTATGAGTTTTTGAGAGACAACAAGATAAATGTCGATTGTAAATACAATATGTTCCCATTCGCTTTTGTAAAAGAAATCGCTGCGTTCCGTGGCGACAAGATTTTCTGGAAGAAAGAGGCTTGACACATAGCGCTCAAAGAACTCGAAGCCGAAGGCCGAAAGATGGGTCACAAGAGCCAACGCAAAGCCACAGCGAAACTCGCTGCCTAACACGAATAACATACCCCGCCGTTCACCCTTAGTTGGGTGGGCGGCTTATTTGTTGCGTCATCTCTTGCAATGTCACAACATCCAACTTTTGACGCACTTTCGCTTCTCGCGGAGTGGACTTCTTGGCGCGTGGATTGCAATTTGCTGCAAAGTAAGTAAACTTATAATATCCAAAAAATAAAAAACTTACATCATTTCAAAATTCTAAACCGCCATCTCGCCCAGAGACGGCGGTTTTTTATTACAGGAGGGATACCGTGAAAGAAATCGAATCAACCTATATCATTAACGAAACCATGTAGACTTCCCGAATTTTAGGAGGTTTGCTTTTTGTTTTGCTGCGAAAGGAGTTTTTATGAGTACCAAAAAAAGACCGTTTTCTCCGGTAGATGAGTTTATTAAGACTTTTAACGAAATGAGTGCCCGATACAGCCGCAACGAACTTTGGTACAACTACATTGATATGCACGCCATCGCACTTGCGAATACCTGTGATTCTCGGTGCAGGGACGCAAGGGAAGAACAGTACAACGCCATTGTCCAAAAGTACGATGAGAAGACTGTGAATCAGTTTGCTGTACTCACTGGTATCACAATGACGGCACTTCTGGAAAACCCGGAGCAGGATTTTCTTGGCACCGTTTACCAGAATCTCGGCTTAACCAAAAGCCGAGCCGGGCAGTTTTTCACGCCGTACAATGTCGGGCAGATGATGGCACGCATGAATATGCCGGATTCTTTCGTTCTGAACAAGTCGCGTATCTTCCAAGTAAGCGACCCATGCTGCGGTGCCGGATGTCTGCTTCTGGCTGGGTACAATGCGATGCGCAAGCAGTTGGAACCCACTGACCCAGACTGGGACAAGTATGTTTTGTTTGTAGCGCAGGACATTGACCCTCTGGTCTGCAAGATGTGCTACATTCAGATGTGCTGCATTGGCGTTCCGGGAGTTGTCGTAGCAGGCAACTCTCTGTTCCCGGACGCAGAACGAGAACCGACAGATTTTTGGTTTACGCATAAGTATTTTGCTTTGGACGAGAAAGCTCTCGAAAATACATATCAACAAAAAAAGGAGTAATGATAAATGCATATGGTAACTGAAACCCGCCAGCTCCGCGATGGCGAGAAGCTGACTGAATTTTATAATCGCATCGACTGGAAGCCGCTGTTTGAGTTCGTCCAACGCTATTACGGTATCGGCGTTGAGCAGCCTCCTGTACCATGCCTCAAACCTAATGGTCACATCGAGGTGAATTGGCCGGAAAATCTGCGCGATAAGTGTGGCCTTTTCTGCCATACGTACTGCGAAGTATATCTGCAGACATTCTCGTCCTGCTGCTTCCACGACATCACCTACGACAAGGACATTGTCGATAAGTACCTTGCTCGTCCGGACTTTTATCGTTTGAATATTTCTTTGGAAAACGACTGCAACGGCACTTCTTCGGATGCTTATTTGCAGCTGACATTTTCGCTGAAACACATCGAATTTTCCGGAGGGTACAACTTCGCAAACCTGTTCAGTGCCGAATACCGTAAAGATACAGGCTGGTTCGTTGTATCCGGAGAAGGCGAAGTCCTCATGGGAGCGAAGAAATAAAAAGTCGCCGCTCATCTTCGGATGGGAAGCATTTTCAACGCTAAGACGAACAGGAAACCTGAGATTATATTCAAGACACATTGCGCGTATGTGACGCAATGTGGTATAATAAGATAGAGGTGATACTGTGAAAATCTACACTCTTATCGGAGGCGTGAACGGTGCAGGTAAATCCAGCTTAACGGGTTCTTTGCGTTCCGAACGCAGCGATTTCGGCGTTGTAATAGACCCTGACAAACTGACCCTCCAATGCGGCGGCGATGAATACGAAGGCGGAAAACTCGCTGTCGAACGTATTGAACGCGCACTAGAGGACGGCGTAAATTTTACGCAGGAAACAACTCTTTCTGGGGGATATCCAAAACGACTCTGCAAACGCGCAAAGGAAGCTGGGTATTATATCCGCCTGTACTATGTCGGCTTAGACACTGCCGAAGAAAGTATTCGGCGAATCCGAAACCGCGTAGAACGCGGTGGACACGATATCCCCGTCAAGGATGTCGAGGCCCGATTTTCTCATCGTTTCGAAGATGTCTTGAAAGTTCTTCCATACTGCGATGAAGCCAAGTTTTTCGACAACGACAACGGGTTTGTTCTCGTGGCAGAGTATCGCAATGGGCAGATTCTTCCTGTTGGAACGTATCGGCCCGCATGGCTCAGCCAACTTCTTATACAGTCCACTTAACATTTTTGCCGCTCATCTTCGGATGGGCGGCATTTTTGTTTGGCCAAATTTTCCATTGCAAACGAAGAAGAAGCCATTCTGGAACTCAAGCCCGCTCTTGTTGAGAAGGGTTACCAGTTCAGCGAGCGGCAAAAATTCTGGGAAAACTTCCTCGACACTAAAGCCCCAATCTTGCGAATTCCTGCAACCTATGAGCAGAGAGTATGTTAGCCTATATCAGACAAGCACATATAAGCCGTCTTGTTATTTGCTGCAAAGTAGGTACAATAGTTGTATTAAGATAGATAAAAACATCAAATAATGATTTAATTTGCCTTATTCATAATCAGCAATTTTGCAGCCATCTCTTTCCGAGGTGGCTGCTTTTTTGTTGTCTACAACAAACTGGGAGGTTCTTTATTATGAAAAAATTCATCATCAAACTCGCTGCTGTCACAGGCATCATCGTCATCATCGCCGGAATTTCTGCTCTTGCAACAGAATTCAGCCTTGTTACCCTTGCCATCGTCTTTGCAGCCATCATCACAGAAAACGCACTGTGCGGTGCATATCTGGGTAAGAACAAGCACAGCAAAAAGTACGTCTATCGCAAGTATAACATTTACCGCAATAATAACATTTACCGCAATACAAAACTGTATAGCGGCAACACACATCACTGAAAGGAAGTATAATCATGAGTAAAAACATCTTATTCCGTGGTCAGACACGCAAAAAGGGAGAGAAGGTCACTATGAGTGGCACTCCCATTCCCAGCAACTGGGTATTTGGCGGTATTTTCCCGCAGAACAATGGCGGTGATTTTGCCATTATCTATCAGCAGGACCCTGAAATCCAGAAGTTTCCTGTCTATGCTGAAACTGTCTGCCAGTATACCGGAAAAAACGATAAGTACGGCGGAAAAATTTTCGAAAACGACATCATTACCTATGTGGCAAATATCAACGCAAGCGATGTTCCGTGCAAGGGAAATGTTTTCTACAGTGAAACCTTTGCCGCCTATATGGTCACCGTTAAGGCTGATGCTTCGCATAGTCCTGACAGGGACAATGATTCGTACCTGATTCCGGCTTCAATTCATTTGTCTGAATGCGGAAACATTGTCGTCATCGGAAATGTTTTTGATGGCGAATATGAGCTGCCGGAAAAGGTCAAGAATACGCCATTTGAGACTTTCCTCTCTATTGCTTACGAGCTTGACCGTTTAGCATTCGATATCGACCCCTATGAGTACCGAGACAATGAAGGCACAGAAAGCATCCAGACTGTTGCAGAAAACCTGCTTCATGATGCTTATCGAGCTTCTGTCGTTGCAATGCTCAAGGAACAGCATCGATACTTTTCGATTGAATCTGCTATGGGACAGGACTACGCAAATGCAGCTGAGAGAAGTCATTCTATTCTGAAACGCCTTGCCGATATTTTCGGTGAAGAATAACAGGAGGGTTTTTATGAACATCAATGTGAAGTTCGAATATATCGAAAAGTATCTGCCCACTCCACGGTGCAGAAAGTATCGGACACGTGAAGTCAAAGGTATTTGTACCGTTACGGTGCGTGAGGCTCCTATCGGAAAAATGGTTCCGGCTTTTGGCGTGGAACAATATATCTGGGAAGAAACTCCCCACATCGAAAACGATGTAATCTTCTTCAATGAAGGGTCTCTATGGAAGTTAAGCCGTGCCAGTCGCTATTATGCCGGTAAGAGTTGGTTTGATTTAGCTCCGTGTACGCCTGAATTTCTTGCTTGCCATCTGGAACCAAACCGTTACGAAATTAGTAATTTCAACACAGATGTCGAGCAAATCAAGGCGTACATTCAGAGCAAGGCTGACCGTTTCCTGATTTGCGACGGAAAGTTGTACGAGGAGACGACCGAGCCGATGTATGTCATTATGACCTTCGGCCTTGGCTGCAATCACGGCGGTTCCGCTCTGATGATTGAGGATTATTACAATTCCAACATTCCCAGCAGCAGATACTATGCTGCCAATCAGCGCGAAGAAGCCATTGCGAAAGCAAAGGAAATTGCACTGAACAGGGGAGATACAGAATCCATTCACAGCATCGAAACAGCGCCTCTTATCCATGTCTATGATGACAGATTCGTCACCAAAAACCCACAATCGTGGAAAGCTCCCGGTGATGAATTTTGCAACACACTGGAAGAAATCACAGAAACTGCAGGCGATGCACTTGCCGCTGGTTTGATGGTAATTTGTGCAACCGCCAAAAGCGTAAAGCGAGGTTAAAATGATAACAAAACTCAATAAAAAATCCGTGGTCTTGCAGAATCTCAGTTTACAGAGCGGTACCGCATTCCTCTCTTATGAAGAATTGGCTTCGCTTGCAAAGCTGCAGGAGCGGCTTACCGACGAAAACGATGTCAATGATTTCATTACCCGTTCAGCAAATGTACCCGGTAGTACCGAAATTGCTTCCTGTGTCGCCAAGAAGTACATGGATGACCCAAGTTTGATGGATAACCTTGTCGTTAAGACTCGGTTTTTTCTCAATCTCGGTTATTACTTTGTACCGGCATTATCGAAGGCCATCGATGCCATTGAGGAGGATATCACACCCGTAGATGAAGTCTGCGGTATGGTTCCTTCCCTTGCGCGAGATATTGCTGCCAATTTCCTTGAGCTGCGCAACCCTGCGCGTTGGGATGGTAATGGCGATGTTCCGAACGATACCTATTTCAGTTCGATGCCGCTTGATTTCCCAATCGACAATGCCTATCCGAACCAAACGATTCGGTTACAGTTCGTTCAGGTAAGCAAGACAAATCCTCATTATGTCTGTGCTTGCAGTATCTTTGAGGATGAATCCCATGCAGGAATTACCGAGAAATGTACCAAGAGAGCCGGAAGTGTCAAGGAAATCGAAGACGCAATTTTGTTCGTTTCCAGAATTTACGAGCTCCGCGAAGGGTTTTCTCGTAACTTTGTGGAAACGGTAAATATGTATCCTACCGAGTACAGAGCCATCAGAAAAGCCTTATATGGTGAAGAAGCTCTTGGTGGTTCTACCGGAGTGATTTTCTCCAATAAGGTCCTCTTCAAGGACGGTTCTGTCATGACCATCACATATACAGGTGACGGTAAAGGTAAAGCTTGGGGCGAAGCTGTGTTGACAGAGAAAGACAGTGAAAAAATCATTGCCCAAAGTCCTATCAGCTACACCTTCGCCAATCATTGGAAGCTTTGTTTTAAAGGCGCTGTTTATCACGCCTTTATCAAAATTACGCAATAAAAAGGAGACAATTATGAGCGGTTTTTATTCTAAGATGCTTATTAACATTCGCAATCTTTACTTCAACAATTCGGATGACATGAAGACCATCCTGCATGGCATCTTCCTTGATGCTGCCGATGTTTTTCTGAACGGCTACACCCCCTCGTACTGCGAAGAGAATGAACTTATTCCCACCGCACAAAAGTTCGTTGAAAAGTTTGGTTCCACCAAAGCCTGCGAGACGGGCGTCACAAAGGAAGCTGTTGCTTCTGCCATGTGTAATCCGGCAGCGCTCGTTGCTCTGATGCACGACTCGGACTATGATGTTCTGAAAGAAGCCTTTTATTACGCATGGGCCAAGCATATATCCGGAACTCTTGCTGATGATGAAAACAACGGAAACGTCATCAATGATTACTACATCCCTGATGAGGGCAGTGAGAGTTCCTGTGACGGCGAGGATTCCTTGATTTTCGGCTACGCTGAACCCGAGAAAATCGTGAAGTTTGCAGAAAGCATCCCTCAGCAACTCATCGATTGCGCAGAGTATCTCACCAAGCTCGTGCATGTGGATGGCAGCGTCCTTTCCAGAGAGTTTCTGGAAGATACGATGAAGAAGCCTCTGAACGCTTATTGCCTGCAAAACGCATTTGCGGTACTGAATGGTGAGTTCACGAGCGATTCTCCTGTTTGCTGCTATACAAACGGATATGCGCACGCCATGCCTGATGAGTCCACTATCGAGGATGTTCGCAAGAACCCCGAAGACTACGCCGTCATTGAGCTTCTATTCCACGACTAAAAATCAAGATTGCAACCATTACGGTTGCGTTAGATTGAAATGCCTGTGATACCTGTCAGGATTGTGGATTTGCGTACATGAATGACAATTGCTTGCAAACCCATGTCTGAATCTTGCGCAGTGCTGCAAAGTAGGTATAATTAGCAATATAAGATAAATCGAAACACCGAGCCGATTCGGTTCATCTTGTTAAAAATCTGATTTCAGCCACCTCGTTTCGGGGTGGCTGATTTTTTTTGTTAGGAGGAAGTAAAATGCGAACTTACGAAGGACTGCGTTTCTGTTGGACTTGCAACCAATTCCAAACATGTCAAGATTGCCGAACCTTTGCTTACGGCTGCATCAGCTGCAGTGAGCATAAGTTCGAACATAATTTGGCACAATGTATCCGAAACTTTGGCGACTATATTGCCATGCCATCCCCATCCACCACAGATGTGCCGTCAAACGACAAGTAAATACCCATGTAAGGTAGAAAGGGAATTCTATGCAATTTCACATTGACTCAGCATTTCTCACAGATATTGCCCGGTCTTGGTTCTGGAACGAAAAAATGCCCTACAAAAAATCCGAAGAACTTCTAATGTGCTGTCTTAACACAGATAAGCTTTCTCTCGAAGAGAAAAAAGCCATCTGTAAAGATGTCATTGAGGGACGAAAAAAGTTCGTAGGCATTGACGAATGCCAAATCGTTGATGACGGCAAAAACGTTCGAACCATTGATGAAGAGCTAAAAAATCATACTCGTTACAACGCCATTGCCGCTATTAAGACAGATATTGCGTGTAACCCATTCAAATACCTAGACCCATTTTCCGTTAATTGCAGCTATTCTAAACTTGCTGAAAAAATCAAAAGCGGCGAAATCGAAAACACTATCAGCGACATCGAAGATTATCTTCTCACTTACCATGAGGTGAAAGAAGATGATGTTCTCAACTGCGGTATGTGGCTTTGGCAAAGACCGGAGTTTATTACAGATATCTGCGATGCCAGCAAGATTCCTGAGGGCAACAGTCCCTTGGTCGCCTATAAAGACGGCTTTTGGCGTTACATTTATGTTGCGCTTAAAAAGAAAGGTACACATGAACCGAGTGTTCTGCGTAGACAGAATCGTTACCTTGTTTTTATCGGTGAAAAACCAAAAACTCTTTTCAATTCTGAGTTTGGACTGATTTCGCCGAAAGGGGAGTGGTTCGACTGCGGCTTTGCGGAACACAACTCTACTGCCGCCAAAATCATCCACAGCACAAAAGGCCATTTTGGGCTTACCAAAGAGCAGGCATTCAGATACTATGGCAGCGACCGCTGCTTAGATTTTCTCTTTGACAGAGGCTGGGCGGCATTGCGAAACCCTGAGTTTGGACGGGCTTATGTAGACATAGGCGATACACATACTCTGACAAAATGCCAAGTCGATACGCTTATGGATTACATCGTTTTCTTTAAGCGTTTTGACATTGACATCATGAAATACACAAAAGAGTAGAGCATAAATATCCCAGTAGCTTTCCGCCGCATCGACGGAGAAGTAAAGGGGCTATCCAACTTTTTCCGGGAGTTTTAGACTGAACACCGATTTTTGAATGGCATAGCATTTTGTATAGGCTTCAACTTTTTCCGGGGGTTTTATTCAAATCGACTCGACAGCAGCTACTCCAGAACGGAGCGGCTGCTGTTTTTTGTGCCCTCATACTTGCCGGAATGTGCGAGCTGGATACAATACTTAAATCCCCCGTTTTATAGTGGCAAATTTTTGAAGCGAGAAGATGGCTGAAAAAATAAAACCCCCGGAAAAGGTGAAGCGCCCGCTAAGTTACACACTTGTCATTTGCTGCAAAGTGAATATGATTATGGTGTTTCAAAAGTAAAGAAAATAAAAAGGAGGCACTATTGTGAGCAAAAACAGCGAGTTAATAATTACTCAAAGTCAAACAGAAAGTGAACTTTCATCAAAGGTTAATATGCGAATCGAAGCAGTAAATGACCCCAAAATTAACAAAGCGCTGTTTACAATATATGAAAAACTTGTTGAACCACTTAGACAAATTGAAACAAAAGTATCACGAGTCGATGATTTGCGAAAAGCAATAGATAATAGCGAGTATTATGCAAAACATTCATTTAAACGTGTAATACATTCTTCAAAGCTTCTATTTCTTCCTTTCCTAATTATCAACTTTATAATTTTAAACAAGGCAGTTTTTTCGGATAATGACATGCTACGGTCGCTATATGTGCCGCTCGCATCTGTTTTTGACACTTTAGACGGTTATTCTAATTCTCTTATTTTTGACATATTGACCACTATATATGTGATATATATATTTTTTTCCGTCCAATTGTTATAGCAACAATCCCTGTCTGGATAGTTGTAGTTATCAAGAATAAAAATCATTCGGCTCAAAACAAAAAATACAAAAAAGAAATTAACGAGCTTACACCTATTATAAATCAAGAAGTAGATAATATAAGCAAAGTTATTTGTTTCGTTCCGCCAAATTACAGATATTCGCAAGCTCTCAATTTCTTTGTTGATGCATATGCTAATTCAAAAATTGACAATTTGAAAGAAGCAGTAAATTTGTATGACACTAACAAATACAGGCAAGATATGCTTGACTATCAAAAACAAACAGTAAAATTACTGCAAGCCATAGCTTTTTCTGAATTTGAATGATTTGGTCACAAAACACGTACCAAAAAGTCCCCGTTGTGTAAGTGGTGGAAGTACGCCCGCCAAGTGACACACTTGTCGTTTGCTGCAAAGTGAATATAATTAGGGTGTCTAAAAAATAAAAACCAAAAACAAATCGAAATCAATACACTGCTATCTGTTATCAGATAGCAGTGTTTTTGCTTTTCCAATCGAAAGGAAAAAAATATGACTAACAGCACATACACTCCCTCCGTCCATCTATTTGTGGATATGGATGGGACTTTGGTAACTTGGAAACAGGCAGCATGTTTTGAGGAACTTTTACAAGAAAACTATTTTCGTGACCTGCCTCCATACAAGGAAGTAGTAGATGCCATCAATTGGCTAAACAGCACTTATCCGGAAATTGATGTTCATATTCTTTCTGCATATATGCCGGAGAATCCGTATTCCGTCAACGAAAAAAACGAATGGCTGGACACCTATCTTCCGGCTATTCCCAAGGCAAACCGTATCTTTGTTCCGTGCGGCATCAGCAAAGCGGAAGCTGCAGCAAAAGCTATCGGCGAATCCACTATCAATTCTTCCTGTATTTTGCTGGACGACTACTCTGTCAACCTG
>OLPT01000230.1_pt1 | contig 46935 bp, 47 predicted proteins | sample 1673051 | NCBI WGS metagenome assembly OLPT01 (sample SAMEA3136750, study PRJEB25190) | human gut metagenome | biome: human gut; feature: human-associated habitat; material: faeces | place: Austria | collected 2013
TATTTTATTTTCACTTCAGATCTATGGTTCTGAAGTGTTTGTTTAAGCCTTAGATTTAAGTCTTAAACAAAGGGCTATTATATATAAGCAAAATATATATATTTAGATTATAATGGTATTTATATATTAAAAACCTTTAATAATGAAATTAAAGGTTTTATATTAGTCATCACTGAAGAAATCATCAAAGAAATCATCATCATTTGTATTATCTTCATACATATTTTGTAATTTATCTTCATTAGTATTATTTTCTTTAGGTGTAGATGTAGGTATATTCTGATTACTTTGAGTTAAATCATTAAATGATACATTCTCTTTTTCAGTAGACTGAGTAACTGGTTCTGAAACTACATCTACTGGTTTTTGAACTTGTTCTGGTTCTTTTGTTTGTTCTTCTTCTTTTTCTATTTCTGCTATTTTAGCATCAATCTTCTTAACTAAGTCATCTATATTAAAACTATCTTCTTCAGGTTCACTTTGTCCTTGATTACCTAAGAAGGCAGGCATACCTCCACTAAATGGATTTGATGATGGTCCTGCAAATGGATTTGAGCTTCCAAATGGATTACTCATAAATGGATTGGATGAACCAGCAAATGGATTTGACATGTTTGGACTAAACTCTCCCATTGAAGCCATTTTTTCTTGTTTTTTGGCTTTAACAAATTCTCTTATATCAAATAATTGTAATTCTCTCTTTGGTCTAGCTTCTGGAGTGCTCTTTGGGTATGTTCTACCCCAGTCAACTTGGAAGTCTGTTTGAAACTTTGTTTTGTATGGAAACATTCTTCTTCTTAAAACGATTATTTCAAACTGACTTAATCTTTGTAAGTCACTTACAGTTACTAATGGTGTTGATGCGGTTTTATCTTTTTCTTTTGACTTTACTTCACCACACATTTTGCTTATTTCTTCAAGGGCCGCTATCTCACTACTTATTAAATATAGTAAATTACAGTTACCACGAATAGTATCTCCGTTTTCTTTACCATATACTTGTGTTAATTGTGCGAAGTTCTGGATAATAAATGTAAATCTGATTAATCTACTTCTTGCGGCAGTAACCATGGTTGTAACATCTTTTAAAGGTGGCATATTAGCAAACTCATCTAGGATAAAGTTTGTTCTAAATGGTAATTTTCCACCACTTTCTTGAGCAACATCTATTAATGTTTCATAACACTGTTTAATAAATATAGTAGCAAGTGGATGTAATGTTTTCTTTTCATCTTGCACTATTAAGAAAACTGCTGTTTTCTTTTTACCAATATCACGCATATCAAAATCACTATATGATAACATTTCTGATAAGTTTTCTCTTGATGAGAAAAGTTTTATTTTTTGTTTAAATGTTGCAATAATACCTTGCTTTGTTTCATCTGCAGTAAATACTGTACCTGATGCATTAATATAAGCTGGTTTAGAAGGATCTTTACCATTAAAGTATTCTTTTATGTAGTTATTGTTTGGTCCTCCAAATCTTTCTTCGCCTAAACTACTCATTAAGTTTATACTATTTAAGTTTACTTGTTCTGGAGTAGCATCTTCAAATAAACCTAAAGCAAGTCCTGTAAAATAGTCTGCTGCTGTTTTTTCCCAGAATGGATCACCACTACTTTTTTCTTCATATAGTATATTTAAGGCCAAATCATCAAGTAATTCTATGGCTTTATCTGTATTACCATCTTTATATAATTGATAAGGTAAGCTCATTGGATTCCATGCATTGCCATGTTGTGGATCCCTAAAATTTAATGTTATAATGTTATATCCTTCATCTTTTAATAATGCTGCTGTTTCTTCATACAATTCACCTTTAGGGTCAGTTAGTATCATTGATTCATTATGTTTGGCTAATAATTTAATCATTGGTTTTGCTACAATTACTGTTTTACCAGAACCAGTAGCACCCATAACTAGCCAGTGGTCTTCGCCATTATCTACCCACATTTTACCTTTTTTACTATAAAGTGCTATACCTGCTGCAGGTATTGTTTGATCTTTTATATTAACTACTTCAAGGCCTTTTTTAAATTCGGCATCTGTAGCCCATCTTGAATATCCTTTTTCTTTCTTTGAACCAACACTTAGTCCAAATCCTTTTTCATGGTCAAAAATATATGATTTAACTGCAAGAAAAATTCCAACCAAACAAACTATGAATAAAAATAAAGTCATTCCTATGTATTTAGAAGTAAATGCTTTAAAAGGTAAAAAGCCATAAAATTTACTATTTGATGCTAAACTACTTACATTTAATACTCCTATTGCACATAGATATAATAAAAATACACAAAAAATTATAAATATTATTAAATCTTTTTTTTCTACTTTAATTTTCATATAAAAATCTTTCCTTCCAATTAACTACCAATATTATAGCATTAATAATTTGAATTGTAAATAAGTTTATTGGAAAAGAAAAGGCATTCTTGTTAGAGTGCCTTTTAACTATTATATAGTTTCTTTTCTACTTTTGAAATAGTATACTGAGTATGTTAATGCTCCAATACCTGCAGTCCAAGCGATGAATATTAATATATCACCTGTTTTACTATTTTTATCTACATCTTCATTAGTTTTATCGCCTATTTTACTCCAGTAAGCATATAAACTAATATCTGATGTTACTTCTTTAGTAAAGTCATATTCTTTTCCATTTTCTTTTTTGTCATACCATCCATCAAATGTATAACCTTCTCTCGTTGGATCTTCAGGTTTTACTACTTTATCACCTTTATTAACCACTTTAGTACTTTTTTCAGTTGTACCATCGTTTGTATAGAAAGTTATTGTATACTTTGTTTCTTCTTCATTTAATTCTTTTTCGTATTGAGCATATAATGTAACACTTGCTTCTGTTGTATATTTAGATCCAGCATTATACGAAGTTCCTGTTCCGTCTTTTTTTGTATTCCAATTTACAAATTTATAACCTTCTTTTGTTGGCACAGTTGTACTTAATACCAATTCTTTACCTTTTGTCTTAGTTTGATTAGATGGTGCTCCAGTACCACCATTAGCATCATATTTTACTGTATATGTAATAGTATTTTCTTTATATTGAGCATATAAAGTAACATCACTATCTGTTGTATATGAAGCACCTATATCATACTTTGTTCCTGTTCCATCTTTCTTTGTATTCCAACTTGTAAATGTATAACCTGTTTTAGTAGGTTTTGCAGTACTAATAGTTAAAGATTCTCCTTGTTTTTTTGTTTGATTACTAGGTGCGCCAGTTCCTCCATTAGCATCATATTTTACTGTGTAAGTAGTAGGTGTTGGGTTTTCTCCTCCACCAGTTTCTCCGCCTGAAGAACTACAATTCCAATTTGCATAAAAACTTTGATTACCATTAGTTCCAAAATATTGTCTGTAAACTGTTCCTGTAGGACTACCATCATGCCATCCATCTGCAGTACATCCTGACTTAGTTAATGTTGGTATCCCCATTTGGCTATAATAGTTTGTTGCACCACTATAGATTTTCTTGGTCCATGTGGTTGAACCATCACTGAATGTTCCTCCATTTGCATAGAATGTAGCGGTATAAGTCGTTGTTGGAGCTTTACAGTTTGCCGCTGATGTAATTGTGTTTGATTTATACCAACTTCCACCTGAACATGTTGTTGATGGTTGACTTGATGCCCATACATACTTATTGTCAACATCACATTTCCAACAACTATATGTTGGTGCTTTACAGTTTGCCGCTGATTTAATGCTACCAAGTATGTGCCAACTTCCACCTGAACATGATTCACTTGGTGTACTTGTTCCCCATTTGTATGAATTGCTTACATCACATTTATAACATGCATAAGCTGCTTGAGCTTTAACTGTACAATATCCGTTATATGGTGTACCAACTGCTCCAGGCCCTGTTGTCCCACTCGGGCAGGTTCCTGTTACAGTTACATATTTACCACATTGACTTGATACTGTAGTTCCTTGATAAGTAAAATTTTTATACTCAAAGCCCGATGGACAGCAATAATATTTTCCATCAGTTCCTGGTACTACACTATATCCACTTGTAGTACATGTATAGTTGTCTGCGGCAGATGCATAAGTATTATTAATGTTTTGAAACAATGTTACTGTTATAAATCCAAATAAAAATGCTGATAAACCTATACATACTGATTTTAATTTGTTTTTCTTTATCTTTTCAATCATTATTTTTCGCTCCTTACCTTATGCTTTAATAATAACATTAAAGCTTGGTTTTTGCAATACTTTTTAATCCTTTATCAAATAAAAAATAATTATCATAAATATCGATATTAAAAGATACAAAAAAGATAAGAACTTTGTATGAAGTTCTTACTTTAAATATATATCTACCTTATAATTCATAATTGATTCTTCATTAAATACAAATTTATTTTCATTCTTATCAATAACAGAGTATACTCTATTATCTTTTATTTTTTCCATAAAACATTTATCTGCTGATGTTGACATTTTATTGATATTACTATTAATGTAATTCCTATATGCTTCTAATGAATTGAAATCATTTTGTTTTTTCATATTATCACTTAATAATGAATATGATGAATCTATATTATTTCTAATTCTATTTAAATAATCTGATAAATATAGGGAGCATATTTCTTCTTTAGTTACTATACTAGAATTATTTATCTTATTATAGTCATTACTTTCAATATTTATTTTCTTTATATGATCTATTACTTTTTTATAGTTTGTATTGTTAATTGGATAAAGTGATATTGTTAAATTCTCTAAATCTTTTAAGACTATCATTTCAAAATTATTAGTTATTTCTTCAGTAGTGCTATAATTATTTTGTATAATACTCCCCTTTAAATAATAGGCATAACTATTTTTAATATTTACCAAAGTCATTGTAGTTATTTTTACCGATGTATTTATTGGGTATATTGATACTTTATCTAATACATTATTAATAGTTACTTCATTATTAGTTATATATTCTTTATCTAGTAATGAGTATATGGCTTCTTTATTATTGGTACTTGTGTAATTTAGATATTTGTTTACACTGCTAACAATTGAAAAATAATCATTATATTCATTTACTACTTCTAGTTTATCACTATTACTTTTTATATTTAGTATTAATACAATTGCTAATGGTATACCACAAGCCAAGATTACCACTACTAATGTTTTCAAATCATCCTTTTTCATTTATATCACCCTTTATTTACAACCATTTTTAACATAGTCAACAAAGCTACTACTACTTTCTTTTCTTTTTGTACAAGTATTTTTTGTATCTGCAGGTCTTTCAAAATTATAACAAAAATCATATGTTAAATCGCCACTTGACGCATTACCATTGTTAAGATTATTATAAAGTGTAGAATAGCCATTTTCTAACTCATACAATAGAAAACTTATTTGTCCACCTATTGTATTATAGTTGTTAGGAAATGTTGTTTTTAAATTGTTCCATCTTTCATTATGCCACTGGCATAATCCATAACTTGTGGCTACACCATTACTATAATCTCCTAATGCTTCATAATTAAATGAACTTTCATGATTAATATTAGTCATTAATGCTATTACACCATTTTCTGATATTCCATTTGCTTTTAATGTTAGACATACACTTTGTTTATTTGAATCACCAGTTATAGTATTGCCATACTTACTTTTTGGTCTTGTGTTTGTTGCTGATATGTAGTTAGATGGATCAACATAACTACCATTAATCATAACTCCAAAATGCAAGTGGGCTCCAGTCGAAGAACCGCTATTACCTATTTTTCCAATAACTTGTCCTTGTTCTACCTTGTCTCCTGTTCTAACTATAATACTATTTTTGGCCATATGCCCATATACTGTGGTTGTACCATCGTCATGAGCAATCATTACATAATTACCAAATCCACCACCATCAGTATTTCCATAATAGCCATTGTCTTCATATTGTATATCGGTATCATTATTTGGATATATAATTGTTCCGGCTTCTACTGCAATTACATTTACTGTTCCTATTCCACCAGTACCTGGTGATATATCTAGTCCATTGTGATCACTCGTTCTAAAGCCATCATCACCACCATATTCTGATGTTATTGTTGTACTAACTGGTTCTCCATCTGCATAAATTATTCCATTTTCCTCTCTTGTTTCAGAACTACCTACTGGCCACCAGTAAGTATTTTTTTCTTTTATCTTAGAATAATCATTATATGCATATGAATTTCCTGAACTACCACCAATTTCTAGATTATCTATCCAAAGTGGCGATGTTAATATTACAATAAATATTACTGGAAAAAAAGCAATTAATGTTGCTATACCAATTATAACTGCTTTTTGTTTAATACTTAAACCTTTCCATTTTTTTAATAAAACTTTCCACATTAATATCACCACCTAATGGAGAGTATTATAATCCTCCACCTGAGCCAAATGACTCTAATTCATCTTCTGTTACTATTACATTTATTTGCATTCTTCTGTTACCACATACAAATAATGCTTCACCTTGGCTAAATCTCTTTATACCTTCTTTTTCATTATCATTTAAATCTATTAACATAGATAAATCTTCAACTGATTGCTTCTTTAATCCCATAACTAAATAATATGAAGAGTTATCAAAGATTGCTTTACCATGCATTAATATTCCATCTGCTACAAAGTCTGATGGCTGCTGGGTAATTATTATTGTTCCTGTATTATATTTTCTTGCTCTTCTTTGAACTTGTGCTAAGAATTCTGCACCTAGTTCATTTTTAGCGCCTAATAATACGTGAGCTTCATCTACTGATAATACTGTATTTTTACTTGGGTCTAAACATAATCCCCAAGCAAACTTAAGTACATTGAATAATAGTGCATTTCTTATGTTAGCGTCAGAATTCATTAATTCTTTTATATTAAATACTAAGAAATCACTATCAGTATTTATTGAAGTATGACCATTAAAGTAATATTGTAACTCTCTTACAAATGGTCTTAATTTTAATTCTAGTCTTTCCATAACATCTCTTTCATGAGTTTTCTCAGTCATTGATGTTAATTTACTTGTTACTGTTACATATACATCACTGAACGTTGGAAATTGATTTGACGTAAACTGTGTAAAATCTGAAGTAAATGTTATACCAAATCTAGCATATGTATCTTGTACTACTTCACTAAATAATGTTAATACATCATCTTCAATATCTGGTGCATAGTACTTCATGAATGCTTTTAATGATTGTAATGTTTTATTAAGTACAGTATATCCTAATCCTGTTTTTATTTCATTTTCATCGGCATCCATTATTATTTCAAGTGGATTTACCATTCCGTATTCTCCACCTTTACCTAAGTCTATGACATCTCCTCCATACATTCTTGTCATTTCGCTTATTTCACCTTCGGGATCAACCGCTACTATTTGGTAACCATTTCTAATATGACTACGAAGTATTAGTTTAGCTGCTGTTGATTTACCTGAACCTGAAGTACCTAATATAATCATATTAGCATTATTCCTATTACTTTCTTTTCTTATTTGATATAAGAACTGATTAAATAGTACTACACCACCAGAGAAATCTACTCCAAGAAGTGTTGATAATCCATCATCTTTGATACTATCAAAGATGAATGGATACATAGCTGCCATTGTTGGAGATGGCATAGGTGTACCTATTCTAGTTTCTATTATTTGTTTATTAAATATAGGAAGTATAGATTTTAGTACTCTTTCTTGTTCAAATCTAAGAGGTATTGCTCTCATTTCCATAGCATCAAGATAGTTCTTAATACTAACTTTTTTATTTTCTAATTCTTCTTTTGTATCAGCAGTAATCATGATATGCATTTGAAAGTCAAATGTTTTTGCTTGTGAAGCAGTAAACTGCTGAATAAAATATTCTAATGAATCAACATCTTGTCTTATTCTTTCTTGAATAGTTCTATCTTTTTCTTGTTGATATCTACTTTTTAAGTCTGCTATTTCTTTATTTAACATTTTAGCAAGTACTGAAAATGGTAATGGAATATGTTTAATAACTACTTTTACACCAGACATATTAGTTAAATTAGATAAATATCCTGGACCAATTAATCTTGGATAAGATATTACTGTTAGTATTGTGGCATATCTATCACTAATAACAAAATCTGCTGGATTAAATTGCAATCCTTTCGGAGCTAGTTCACTTTTAAAATTCATTATGCAATCACCGTCCCAAAATTAGTTGTCATTCCGCTATTAAGAAAATTATCAAGTATTATTCTTAAATCATCATTAGATACTTGCTTAGCTTCTAGGCCTGCACTAGCAAGTCCTGTAATTAGAGTTCTAAGTCTTTTTTGAATTAAATCATCATTTTTATCTTTAAATAATATATAATACTCAGTATCAGTAATATTATTATTCATAAAATCATTAGCCTTGTCTATATCTTGATTAATTAATTTTCTAACAGCAGGATTAGGAGTCTGATTATATAATAATTGTAATCTAGCAAGATAATTATTTAAATCTACTGGTCTATCTGCAGATATTAACCAAAACTCAAAGTCAATTGTGTTATAGAAATTCTTTAAAGCTATTATGGTATTATCTTGAGTACCTTGATCTAGAATAAAGATATTTCTGGGTTTAATTTTGATTCCTGTTACTTTTTGCTTGTTGTCAAGTATTATTGCACCATTGGCAATACTTTTAATTGGTAACCAATCTTCAGTATACTTTGAACTATTTTTTGTCGTCGCCGAATTTTTCATAAAAACACCAACCTCTCCATATATAATTTCTTCTTTCTGTGAAAAATCTAAATATACTTTGTATAGCACATAAGACATTATGATAATTAGGTATTGGTATTACCAGTAGGCCAGTTACGCCTACTGGTAGGCATGATAACAATATCATTATAGTATTATTAGAATCCACAAGTACTAATAATAATAAAGTTACTGCCATTCCTGTGCCAAACATAATTAAATCAAATGGTCTAAATATATTAAATATCAATGTACCTCTTTTAGCATTAGCAGGTACTAAATATCCGTTCACTATGTATCACACTCCTATTTGATTTTACTCTTTTTCTGTTGCATCTTTTCTTTGTTATACTCATCATTTGTAATTTTTCTAGCATTAGTTATATTTTCATTTTTTGCAGTTGTTGCAGCGGTACTTACACTATTATAATTGCTAATTGTTTTTCCTGTTTTATTTTGTATAATTTGCATTTGTTTGGCAATGTCTTTGTCATTTGAAGCATTTGTATTTACCCAAGTTTCCTTAGCACTATCCATGTACGCTTTATAAGTGGCCTTCTGTGCAACAACATCTGCAGTTGTTATAGTTCTTCCTGTTACGGCATCTACTTTTCCTACATTCGTTTCTATATAATTAAGTCTAGCTTGTGCTGCTTGTGCTCCTGTATCTGTTTTTAATAGTTCGCTCTCAGCCCTGTCATCAATTGCTTTCTTAGCAGCAATAATTGCTTCATTATCTTGATATTCTTTATTTAACTTACTATTATCAATTTTATACATTTGCTTATCTAAAGCCCTCTGACGTGCTTGTCTTGTACTACTCATACCACCTTGTACATTTTTAAATATGTTTCCTTTTGTTTTTGCTCCACCAGCTATTCCACGATTAAACCCTCCAAATGCTCCAGCAATTTTTCCTCTTACGCCATAACCATTTTTTATACCCGATGCCATTCCAGCTGCTCCTCCTACTACTGTACCAAGACCAAATGTTGCTGCACCTTTTGCAATACCCATTCCTGGAATGTCTCCAAGCATCTTCTTAGGATTCTTAAGCCCGAAGCCAATGCTCGCGGCTCCTCCACCGAAGTTAGGGAATAGATCTTTTAATAGTTCTGGTACTCTTTTTCCAAACATAAGTAAGCCTATGATTAGGAATCGTGATACCCATTTTGCTGTTCCACTACCGGCTTCAAGACCCGTACTCTCATAAAATACGCTGCCCACCTCACTAAATGCTTGAAGTATCTGTGTACTAACTGTTATTATAAAATAGATTATAGCTAATCTTATAAATAAATCCAAATAAGTTGTCATACATTGTTTTGTCCAATTTTTAAATGATCCCTCTGGATCTGATATGTATGATAGTATTGGAACTGGAGCTATCAATTGTAAATAAGCTAATTGAATTACACGTGTTGCAACACTTATACAATATGTTATTAATATATATACCATAAACAAGCCAAAACCTATTGCAAACAGTCCATCCCATTTAATTACATATTGTCCTGCATTTGTTATTGAAATATAGTCAACTGTATCACTAAACGACATATGATCCTCTAAAATTTGAGTTTTTAAATACTCATAGTCATGAACTTCTAGCTGAACGCCACCACTATCTGGATAAGTTACTTCTAATCCTTGATTCAGTTTAAGTGGTTCATTTTCAGTATAAAAACCAAAATATAATTCTGATGCTATCACATGTCCAAAGCTTTCAGCATCTTTAGATGGCGCTTTTCCAACTATTAATTTATATATAATGTTATCTGTATTGTTTGCCGATCCAACAACTAGATTTTGTAAGTCAAATGCCATATTGAAAATGGATGGAGTAATACCCAAGAGTACTATTGAAATTACACTTCTCTTTATAATTCCGCCAAATCCCTTTTTTTCATCTGTAAACTTACTAGGATCAACAAGTGACTGTATTAAAGAAAATGACAATTTAAATACCATAAATATTCCTAGTATCATTCCTACTTTGTTGTATATACCTTGAATAAAACTGCTTTCAAGTATTTCTGCTCGTGCAGTGTACATAAAGACATTATATAAATCTACAATAAAATTATAGATAACTGCGGCGATAGTACACGAAAAAGTTCTTAATGCCTGCTTAATTGAAAATGCAACGTCAGACCAAAATGATAATACATATATCATATTATTTACCTCCTATACTTTTAAGCATTAAATATCCCACATGAACCGGGTTCAATAAAGTTCCATACCTTATTTGCAAGTCCAAGTAAAAAGTCAACAATAGTTGGAGTTAGAAAGAAGATAACAGCAATTCCTATTCTTAACAAGAAGTTTTTTTGTGCCTTTTTCATTTTATCTTCATCGCCAGCAAAGATTGCTTTAGTGAATTCTATAATTCCAAACCCAATCAATATTATTGGAACTGCAATTTTAACAATATTTAAATAACTACCTATTTTTTTTCTTAAATCTTCACCGATCAAATCTTCACAATCAATTATAACTTCCATTCCGAGATTTTTTGACATTTCGCCATACTTTTCTTCGGTTTCCTTTATTATTGCATTAGCTTCGTCATTTAATGCTTCACTTTTGTTTATATATTTAATTGCAACAGCAAATACTTTTGCATACTCTTTTGCTGTACTCTGCAATGTTTCAACCGAAATGTCTGAATTGGTATGTTTATTTAGCGCTGTGCTTAATGATGACACTATTAACTCATTAAGCATTGTAGGATTGACTTTGTTTGTAAGCTTATTAAGCGATGACACATTAAATACTTCACAATTGAATTGTGTAGTCATTGCTCCCAAAGCATCACTAGTCTTTTCATTTGTTACTAAATTGCATTGTTCATCATAATAATTATACATCGACTCAGTGTTGCTCAATACTATTTCTAATTCTTTGTATGCTTCAGTTAAGTCTAATACCATTTGTGATGGGCTATAATCTCCAAAATTATATTTTTTCCCTTCATCTACTGCTTTACTAATTTCTGTGGCAGCTTTATAAGCTTTTTGATATTTTTCACTTTTTAAATTTTTAACTGCTTCGATTTGCTTTGATAATTCTTTATCATACTTTTCAAACCAGTCTGATACCCAATTATAAAATTTATTATTATTATCATCACTACGATACATAACATTTTTGCCATCAACAACCTCTGTTACTGTAAATTTTTGATCATCAACTGCTCCTACTATCCACGGCCTGCTGCTATCTAACAGTTTAAAATAGTCTCTGCCAAACTTATTAACCCTTCTTGCTTGTGTCATTGCAGTCCATGACATAAAATTTTTATCATATTCATCTTTGTTTATTAATTGACATCCCCAATCTCCAATATTACAAGTAGAAGTATCATTGTTTAAATTTAAATTTTTTTTAAAAGATTTCCAATCTTCCCAAGTTGATGCATAACCATATAATCCAGATGATTTATATCCTTCGATCATTATGCCGGTTTCTCCATCATCATTTTCAAATCCATATATCACTAATGCAGATTCACTTAAACTCTCAGTGTATTTTGCAGACTTTTTTCCTTCCAGCACTAGAAAATCTCCTTTTACTCCTCCACTTGTCTGCCATCCCTCCGTTTGATAGATTTTTGTTGGACAATTACCATTGAACATTTCCGTTGAATCTACATTCGGGTCCTCATTACACTTTGTTATTTCATCAAATGCTTTATTATACCAGCACATATTTCCTATGACATTTACTCCATTTTTATTTGCACCGTTTTCGTGATACATTACATAGACTGGTGCTGGATTACTATAAAACTTATTAGGATTAAAAACTAAATATCTTGAGTCAGAATTGAAAACGTCATTTATATATGCGTATGTATTATAGTATTTAAAATCACTATTGTTTGTTTCAACCTCATCTTCTGGATTATCTGTACATTGCATCCACATAACTATAGCGTTTACTTTATTTGTAAACAATACTGCTGATATTAGTATTGTTATAATAGTTAATAATACTTTTTTGTTTTTTTTCATATATAATCTACTCCTTTGAAAAGTTAATTTATCACATTTAAATTATAGCATACTAATTAGAAAAAAGAAATCATTTTTTGATTTCTTTTGTTATTTTTTTAATTAAGAATTTCTTATTTGATTCCAACAAGAACGCCAATCAGCTTGCCCTGGATTTATTTCGCCACCTGAGGCACTATTTATGGTATCGAATACGAATGTAACTAACCATACTACTGCGAATACACCAACTGCATATAAGAATCTTTTACCAAAGGCTTTTGTAGCTTTCTTTACTTCATCTTCTTTACTTGCTATTACTGCCTTACCTAGATCAACCATTCCCAATACTATTAATAAAATTGGAACTCCTATCATTATTGCATTGATAACAACGTTAACTATTCCTAATACTGGTGCTAATCCAGCAGGACACCCATCTAAAAAATACATACTTTTTTCCTCCTTACTTATAACTATATATTACAATAAAAATAAGTAATTGTCAATTATTTGACAATTACTTATTAATTATTTTTTTCCTTTTATTAATTTTTTTGCATTGTTTTTTTTGTTTTCTTGATGTTTTTTGAAACTATTTAGTATAAATAATAATGTTTCATTATCTTTGGTGCTTAATGTTATTATCTTTTTTTCTGTGTATGCAGCTTTTAATTCTATTAATAAGTTTTTTGTCTTTTCTAATTGTTTTCTCTCTTCTGAAATTAGTTCTTTAGTATCTAAAATATTTGATACTGCTAGTAAAAGAGACTCTATATTTAATACTAAATGATATTCATCTACAAATGTATTAATAAACATCTCATTACATATAACTGCAGTTTCTGGTGTATCAGCAATTATTATACCTTTTCCTCTCTTATCACTTGGAATATGGTCTTTGTGATATCTATCATAGATTTTGTTTGCTCTTTTTTCTATAACATCATACTCTATATCATTTTTGGTTTCAATTTCATATACTGCTACTGGTGCAGAACTACCACCAAGTGCTGCACATAATACTACTGATAATGTTACATCGTTTGATGATTTAGATTCTGAAGAATTTAGTGAGGATACACCAGTACTATCAACTCCTGGCTTGCAACTGTTGGTGGTTGAAGCATATATCTGCGGATAATCATTTGTTGTAGTACCTAAGCCTAAAATACTACTGCTTCCACCTAGTGGTATTCCAACTAATGTTAATGTGCTTTTTAATTTATCGTTCATTTTATACGTTCTCCTTTTTTTCTTTTATTAACTTTTTCGCATTGCTTTTTTTGTTTTCTTGATGTTTTTTAAAACTATTTAGTATAAATAATAATGTTTCATTATCTTTGGTACTTAATGTTATTATCTTCTTTTCTGTATATGCTGCTTTTAATTCTATTAATAAGTTTTTTGCCTTTTCTAATTGTTTTCTCTCTTCTGAAATTAGTTCTTTAGTATCTAAAATATTTGATACTGCTAGTAAAAGAGACTCTATATTTAATACTAAATGATATTCATCTACAAATGTATTATTAAACATTTCATTACATATAACTGCAGTTTCTGGTGTATCAGCAATTATTATACCCTTTCCCTTTTTACTACTTGAAACGTGGCCTTTATGATATTTATCATAGATTTTATTAGCTCTTTTTTCTATAACATCATACTCTATATCATTTTTAGTTTCTACATATATTACTGGCGCAGCAGACATTCCACCTATAATAGCAGAAAATACTGTCATTACTATTGAGTCTTTACCTAGTTCTGATTCCATAGAATTTCCTATAGAATTGACTGAACTTGTTATTCCTCCTTCTGTTGTACCTCCCACTATTAGCCTTGATGTTTCTTCTGGGTATGACAACATTATTGCAGAAAGACCCACTATCGTACTTGATCCACCAAGCGAAGTTGATATTCCTAAACTATCATCATCCATTTTATATATCCTCCTTTCATTAAAATACCATAGGTGTTTTTATTTTTGTTTTACTTTCATTAGTTAGTTTGTTTATTTTAACTATACTTTTCATTATCATTCTTAAATTATCATTTAATATTTCTTCTTCAGAAATTATTATTTTACAATTATCTTTATTTTTAATAAATTTTATTGCTTTCTCTATGTATTTGTATATTAAGCCTTCTATATACTCTCTGAACTGTTGATCACATTCCATGATTTTAACTATTACATCATTATTTGTCATTGCTATTAATAAATTTGTAATAAATCTATCATATAAAACATGATTTTCATTATTTCTGTTCTTATATAAAGTATATATATCTTTTGGTTCCCCATCTGAATTAAAGAAATTATTTAATACTTTATATTCATTTAGTATTCTTGGGTATTTTTTTACATAATTGGCTGTTCCAATGTAATATGTACCAAAATTGTCTAAAGCTATTTGTTGTTTTCCATAATTAATTTCTAATGTTTCATTTAATAATTCTAATGCATTAATTATTTTTTCTACTGTTTCCTTTTTATTTTTAAATGCATCAACATTTATTGCCTTTTTATATCCTACCAATAAACTATTAATTTCATTTAATGAAACTTTGTAGTTACTATTTAATTTTTTTCCTATAATTAGTTTTGCCTTAATACCAAGATTTATTTTATCTGGTGGTAACTTCAAATATGATAAATAAGTTATATATTCCATCATAGTCATAATGTGATTATAGTTATAAAACTCTTGTTTTTTTGTACTTTCAAATGGCTTTATGTGCTCTATTTCATGGCATATTGTATTATATATATAAAACAATTTATCTTCGTGTGACATATCTTTAAACCTAAACAAATTTATTGTTATTTTATATTTTCCCTCACTTACATTTGGAGTTAAACTCCCTGAGGCTTTTAGCATTGGATTATACACTACATTTAATGAGGCATTACTTATATTTTCTCTTTTTGTTTCTATATCAAAAACCTCACGGCAATAATCTTTATAAACATCTTTCATTTTATATCTCCTTCTTTTTTTCTTTTATTAATTTTTTTGCATTATTCTTTTTATTTTCTTGATGTATTTTGAAATTATTTAGTATAAATAATAATTTTTCATTATCTTTAGTGCTTAATGTTATTATCTTTTTTTCTGTATATGCTGCTTTTAATTCCATTAATAAGTCTTTTGCTTTTTCTAGTTTTGCTTTTTCTTCAGGAATTAGTTCTTTAGTATCTAAAATGTTTGATACTGCTAGTAAAAGAGACTCTATATTTAATACTAGATGATATTCATCTACAAATGTATTATTAAACATCTCATTACATATAACTGCAGTTTCTGGTGTATCAGCAATTATTATACCTTTTCCTCTCTTATCACTTGGAATATGGTCTTTGTGATATCTATCATAGATTTTGTTTGCTCTTTTTTCTATAACATCATACTCTATATCATTTTTTGTTTTGTAATATAAAACATACCCTTGGTTTTCTTCTGTCATTCCTGTTATGCTAAAAGCAGACATTGCTCCAAGTAGTTTAATAATTGAATCTTGTTTTGCAGTTTTCTCTCCACCATTTATTGAGATGATTACTTTATCTAAGCCTACTAAGGATCCTACACAGGTAGATGTCATTCCTGTTAACGTTAATGTTTGATATAAACTATCGTAAGGACTAGGCGACATTTCTACATATTTATTTTTCATTTTGTCTTACCATCTTTCTTACTTTAGTTTTTGGCTTTTTTTTCGCCTCAGTATTATCGTCTTGTATTCCAATGCCATTATAATTATTTATTATTTTTTCTGTTTGTATGTCATTACTTTGATATTTGCAGTTTATATTTGTTAATTCACATAAAAGTTCTTTATCATATTGACTACAATTGTTTGAAATGGTTTTTGTTTTTTTGGCCTCTAGCAATTCTTCTTTTTCTGACAATTTTATCCAATTATATCTTTGTAACATCACACAATAAGCATCTTTTAATAATAATGTACTAAGTACTATTATTGATAGTACTTTAAAATCAAGCAAAGACATTAATACTAATAATGGTATTCCTCTTATTAAATTACTTGTATGAATGGCACCATTATAATATAAATATTTTTTAAATTCACCTAGCGAATCAACTTCATTTTTTTGTATATGATAATTTGTATTTTTTCTTTTATCTTTTCTATGAACTATTTTTTCTAGTTTAAATGCTGCTTTTCTAAACTGCTTTACTCCAAGTAATTCATACACCTTTGTCTCAACTTTTTGGCTTTTTTTCATATTATCCCCTCCTAAATTGCCTACTATTTTATATAAATTGGTAATATTTGTCAAGTATTTTGAAAAAATTTATATAAAAAGTAAAAACCAACGTTAATTAACGTTAGTTTGATTATCTATTTCCTTTTCTTCCTTTTGATTCTACGATAGTTGTTAATTCTTTTTCTACTTGTTCAGCAAATAATAGTTGAAGTTTTAATGTGTTATCAGTATCAATCTTTGGTATACTTCTTTTAGCCATACTTTCATACATTTTCCTATCATTATCTACTTTCTTAGTGGCTGCGCCAAGTATAACATAAATATTATCTTTTACATGCTTTAATATTATTCTTACTTGATCACTCTTTAACTCTCTACATTTTTGTACATTATTATTATTAGTTAATGCTTTGTATTCACCAACAGATAAAGTTCCTGTTTTAAAACCATTAATTAAATAATATACCGTATCGTAATACTCTTGTGGTATATCATCTAGATCTGCGATAAATTTTGACTTTGTAGGATTAACTTCAGAAGTAGAATATATTAATCTATGTATTTCTTCAATTTCTTTTTCTTCTTCTACTAATTTTTCTTTAATATCTTCAGCACTTTCTTTTTTTTCACAAAAGGCATCATAATATTTTCTTACTGACAAAAAGAAATTTAATTCATTATAATAGCACTCTATCATTTCTTTTCTATCTTTTATATTATGATAAGTATCTTTATCTATTAATAATTCATAAAAAGAATATATTTCATTTTGACTAGCAATTATTGTTTTAATAATTATATACTTATATTCTTCATCATTAAATGTGTGGTTTTTTTGTACTTCTAATGAATTAATAATTTCTTCCATAGTAGGATTACCTTTTTTAGTTTTTAAAACTTCATCTGCTAATTTATCTAATGTCTTACTTCTTCTATCATTTATTCTTGGAAGAGTGAAAGTTTCATATCCAGCATTTATTATATTAGGTACTTCATCATGTAACTTCTTTGCATGTTTTTCTTCTATCACGTTACTTTCCTTTTTAGTAAGTAATAGTCTATTATATTGTTCTATTTCATTCATATATAATAGTTCTTCTCTATTTGATATTCTTCCATCTAATTCAAAATAACTTAGTATTCTTTTTACTGCTTTTACATCATATTCGGGTTCTAGTATAGGTAAATCTTGTTTGAAACAAAGTATTACTCTATTTGCAGATGAAATAGTATTTTGAACTCTTTTGATTTTATTTGATATGTTATTTAGATCTTTACATAAATTATTATAATCATTTATTATTATTTCTTTAAAATTATTTAGTTTTATTTCTTTCTCAGTTTCATCTGTTAATAACAATGTTTTAAAAAAATCAATATATATATTTTCATTATCATAAATTGCATTTAATAATAATGATATATTTAATCTATTATTGATTAACTCTTCATAATTTACATTAATAACATTTATTAATTCTTCATATAATGCTTTTTTAGTAAAAAGTTCTTCATATTTTTTTTTATCATTTTTCTTAATATCAATATATTCTTTAAGTAATTCTATTATTTCTTCTTTGTATTCCATTTTTATTCCACCTCTAATATAATTCTACTAGATTTTTAAGTCCCTGTCTAGTAAAAAAACGCTTATTATGCGTTATTTATTTCTTCTTAAATATACTGAAGATACTCTTTTTAGGAGATTCTTCTTGTGTTTCTTCTTGTACTTTAATATATCCTAATTTTTCTAGAAGAGGTAAAATGTATTTACTTACATCTTCTTTATCATTTAGTGGTGGCATATTATAAAATACTTTTAAGTTTGATTCTACTTCAAAGTTAGCTATATCACTATTATTTAATAGACTCTTATTTAATATTACATTTTTACCTTTTAATTCACTAAATACTTTAGGATTTATTAATGATAATTTATTTAATTTGATAGTACTAGGCTCTATTAAATATAATACATCAGTACATATATGTTCTTTATTAGTTCTATCTAAATCTATAACAAAGGTATTTATACTACTATATTTATTTATTGTATCTTCAAGAGCATCTTCTTTTATTGATAAACAATCTTTATCATGAAAGTATGTTAAATCTCTTTTATTTAGTTCTATAGCCATAGTACTATAGTAATCACTTAATGTTTTTTTTAGTAGGTATACTAGGGTTGTCGCTCCTGCTGAATCAGTTACATTTTTAACTCCTAGTATTTTTTTAGTAGATAAATTAGGAGAAGTATTTGGTGTTTCTTCTAATTGGCTATCTATATCTTGATAGTGGGCTACATCTCTATAAATATTAGGATTAGTATATAGATACATTAGATCATTAGAATCTTTAGTAAAGTTATATATTCCCATACTAACTAATCTAGATAGAAAGACTTTTGAATCACTTATTTGATCATCTTTATCCAGTAATAATATAACTTTATCCATATTAATACTCATTGATAATTTTTGTAAGTTATTTAAGTCTTTATAATCTTTAATAGCAGTTATATCTAAAAACATTTTATTAAAGAAATAATTTCCAAAAGTAGATATTATTTCATCTACTTCGTAGACTCCCTCTAATTTCTTAGATACTTCTATATTTAGCGTACTTAATATGTCACTATATTTATTTGCTATTACTGTATCCATTATCTATTTATCCTTTCTATTTTACGAGTTTCTCCAGTGATAGGAATATTAAAGTTTAATTTAAAGAATGGAAAATTAATATTTATATATGTTGTTACTTTATAATACTTACTTGTTATACCATCAGTAACTGGTGCTGTTGTTTCTTCAATACAATAACCTCTATCATAACAATTAATGTTCTCAGTATTATTATTTTTAATATTAGCTAAATTTACATAGTAACTAACTGTATTTAAATATGAATTAATATCTCCAATTACTGAACCTTCTTTGGTATCATTATAACTATCTATTCCTTCATTTTGCTCTATGATATCTATTATTTTATTTTTAACTCTAAATGCTTTAGCATAGTTTAGAGCTACCGCTATAAAAGCTATATAAATAGCTAAAAATATTAACATTAATTTTATTGTAAAAGCTCCACCAAATGCTTCTCTCATTTATATCACCTACTTTAATATTATGAACATTTACATTTATTATCTGACCAACTGCAACTAATTTTATTATCCTCAGAACTATCTGCTATTGCCTCACATGCTTCTTGTGTACCAGCAAAAGCTGAAGCTATTGATATTTTGATTGGTTTCCAAAATATTGCCAAAATACCTCCTATTACTGCTACTGCTACAATAACTATTACAGTCATTGATACTTCGCCTGTTGCTTCTTTCATTATTTCTCACCTTCTTTCATAAATTGTTTTTTTATTCTCTTTTTATATTCAAATCTTTATAAACTCATTATCATAAAGATTGAAATCAGTAATAATCCAAGAGAACCAAAACCTGTTACACACATCATAATCATGGTTTTTCTCTCCATAGTATTAAGTCTTGCTTGATACTTCATTTCTCTTGATTTTGCTTGAAGAGATGATACGGATTTAGAGAAGGATACTAATTGTTGATGCTTCTTTTCTTGTTCTCCTAGTCCTAACCTATATAATAATCTCATCATTCTCATTGAATCTCTTACTGGATATTCTTTGGCAAAGTCCATATATGGATCTATTGATGAATCTCCAGCTTCTATTTTTTCTACTAGTCTTTTTAGTCCTGGCTTAAATACTTCAGGGGCATCATCTATACTTTTAGCTAAAGCTACTGGTACAGTATAGTGATGAACTAGTACTTCTAAACTTTTTAAGTAATATGGTAATAAGGAATCTATATAATTTAGATGTTTTTTATACCAACTTCTAAGTGAAGTATATTGTTGTTTATATACTAGATAACCTACTACAATAGCGGCTATTACTGTTAAGTAACTCATTTGTGATAAGAATAAGAATATTAATGCTGCCGCTACGATGATACCATTTCTTATTCTTTTCATGAATACTTCGTTTGGATCATATACTCTATCACCATATTTAGCTATTAAAAGAAAATCATAATCTTTTTCTTTTAATAAATTACATAATTTACTATTATTAGTAAAGATATTATCTTTATTTATCTTTCCATTTACCATAAACATATATATTATTATTATGGCTATTATTAGCATTTCTATATACATTATTCGGCACCTACATTCTCGTTATAATATTTTTCTCCTGATAGAAGAAAATAACTATTTATTAAGACAATACCATGTATTAATATTCGAATTAATGTATTATCAATCATAGATATATATGTTTCTTGTCCTATTAGTATTTGGATAAGAGCTACCATACCATATAGAGCTACTCCAAATGTTAGGAACTGTTTATGGAAGTTTGCTCTATCGGTTCTATCTCGATATACTCCTTCTACTAAGATATCTATATCTGATAGCATATTTTCAAATGTTTCAGCGGTATCTTTAGCACCTTCTTTGGTTACTTGTAGAAATAATTGATGCATATTTTTTACCATATAGTATGGATACTTGGTATCCATATATTTTATGGAATCATAAACATCTCCTTTTTCATAAGATAAGGCTATCATTGTTTTTACATCAGATAAAAGTGGTTCTTCAAGTATTCCTGACTCTACTACTCCTTCAAGTGACTTAACAAAAGCCTGAGTAGTAGCAAATTCCATTATGGTATTGGTACAATATACTTGTACTTGTTCAAATATATATTCACTATATTGTCTTTTACATCTTAAATATGTTATATATGGAATGAAAGATACTGCTATTATGATATATACTAATGATATTATTATGTTATAGAAGTATAGATAACTTATTCCTCCTGCTAAGCCAGCAAAGGCTATTATTTGGAATAAATATTGTCTTGGAGTATATTCTAATCCTAGTTCTTTTACTTTTTCTCTCATTATTTTAAATGAGTATGGTTCTAATTTTTTATAAGTATTTACAGCCTGCTCTGAGATGAATTTATATACTGATTCTCCCTGTTTAGTACGATAAGATACTATAAATATTATTATTAAACCTATTAGGATGATTTCCACTTCTATCACCACCTTAACTTATATTTTGATTATTATTTATACTCGTAACATTTATGCTATTTGGAGTACTTGGTGCCGAAGCATAAATATTTGGTATATTATTAGGAGGAGCTACTACATTACTGGTATTCATTGTGCCTACCATATTATTTGGCATAGTATTTATTGTAGTATTACTTACTGGAGTACTAGGAATAGTACTTTGTCCTTCAGTATATAAACTATGATCTACTACAAACTCTCCTACTTTATCTTTATTAATTATATCATTATTTTCACTACTAGTAAACTCTTCTTTTACTAAAATATCTGGAGGCATTATTACTCCTTGGCTTTCTAGATACGAAAGTAAATATTTTGATGGATTAGCAGTTGTTTCTTTTCCATCGGGAGTCTTTTTATATAGTATTTTATATTCCGCTTTATTATCATCTGTAACATAGAATTCTACTACTTCTGATACTTCTCTATGGAAAGCATTATATTTAGTACTATAATAACCTTTTATATGTACTCCTAATTGAACATATCTATGAATTGTCTTTAGAAACTGATCTATATCTTGGTTTGTTTCTAGTAGGCTATACATTCTACTTGGAATTGATTCTGCTTTATCAGCATGAATTGTTGATAAAATATTATGTCCAGAAGATATTGAGTTTCTTACAGCCATTACGGCTTCGGCACTTCTTACCTCAGATAGTAATATCCATCTAGGATTTTGTCTCATACATGTTACTAGTACATCTGAATATGATGCTATATTATTTGTTTTCATGGCTACAATATCTCTATGTGGAAATATTTTATCTAAGTGTAACTCTAATGTATCTTCGATTGTTATTATTTTTTCATTTTCTTTAGTGTGTGCTGCTAGATACTTTATGAACTCTGTTTTACCACTACCTGTTTCTCCACTTACCATGATATTACAATGTCCTTCAACACATTTAAGTAGAAAATCATGAATATTTAATCTTATATAATCTTCTGCTATTATTTTATCTTTTTGTAATCTTATTTTAGCAGGAGTCTTTCTTATTAATACTGCTATTCCGTTTTTAGCTATAGAATCATGTACAAAGTTCATTCTTAATTCAGCTGATTCAGCATCTAGAAAGGGATTAGCCATATTAAATGATTTACCCATTGAATTAGCACACTGAAAGGCTATCTTTTCCATTAAAGCATTATCTATTCCAGTATTTTCTACTCTATATACTCCTTTAGATAATGATTTTAACCATACTTGTCCATTGTTATCGTATGATATATCGGTTATATCATCATTATCAAGGAATTGTTTTAATGGACCAAAGTCTATTTGACTAAACTGATTGTCCATGTTACACCTCCTTATTCATTGTTTGTTGTATTGCTTGTATCTTCAGTTACATTATCACTTACTTGTGGTAAGTCATCTACTGATACAAATGCTGTCTTAGAATTTATAAATTCTTCTATTTGAAGGCTACTTACTGTTACCTTTTGATCTTCAGATAATGTTGCAGTATTTGGTATTAATAATAATTCTACATCATAATCTGTTAGATATAATGCTTTTCTTAATAATAAGTGGGTTTCTTCTGGTACAGCAAATAACATATAAGCTGGTGTTCTTGCTTCATCACTATTTTCAAATACATGTCTACCTGATGAATCTTTAACATCTAGTACTTCAATATTACTAATGAATTTACCAAACATTACTTCTCCATCATCATTTAATGATTTGTAATAAATATTGATATGACTACCTGGAGCCATTGAATTAGCATAAGTACTAGCTATTGTAACAGGATAATTTATTACTGTATATCCTTCTGGTACTCCAGAAAAGGCTGAATCTGGTAAATCTTTTTCTTCTACTACTAAATCTGTATAAAATAAACTTCCTTTAGCTATCATAGTATTATAATTAGAATATTTTCCTACGATACTTTTTGATGTAGTATAATATTTACTAGTATTAAGTAATTCTACAGGAACATTTCTAATTTCTATCATATCTTCTGTTATATATGTTCTTGGCTGTATTGTTTGTTTAGCAACAGGTACTGCTACTAATTCTGTCTTTGAATTTATTCTATAATTATAACCAATATATAATATTACTAAACATAATATTACCCCTAGTATGGTAACTGTATTTTTGTTACCAAAGAATTTCTTCATTGATGCTTTTAAATTATTCATAATATCTTCCTCCTTTTAAATAATTTTTATTATTCTGCATATTCATATTCTTTATACTTCCATGTTAAGTCGAACTTTAATACTGTAATGCCAGGGCTACCAGTACCTTTCCATTCTATCCAGTATTTTGATTCCTTGCATTCTTCAGCAGTCAAACATCCTCTACCTTCAATGTTATTTATATCTATACTGCTGTTGTTTTTAATATTAAAGTCAATAGGATTATCATTACTTCTAGTCCAATCAATATCTCTATTTAAAAGGGCATATAATAGTTCTCCTTCTTCGTTTACATTTCCTTTACTTTCTACTTTTGATATTTCTACATCATAGATATTTTTATGATTTAATTCATCAGGTATATTAAGTGGTTGTTTTACTGAATAATTACTAGTATTACTAGATGGTATTGAATAATAAGTTTTAGTAAATTTCTTTTCTACTAAAGGAGTTCCATTTACATAACTTTCACCTGTTTTAGAACCATCCTTACCATAGTACTCTAATATTGCACTTAAAGTATTTGCGACATGGTAATCTGATGTATCTTGATAAATGGTATACTCTCCTATTCCAGTATTTATTGATACTGTTACTTTAGGAGGCTCCTCCATAATATCAAAATAATTTATTGTATAATTACTACTTGCAAATACTGTTGACTCAGCAAATCTTCTAGTAAAACTTTCTACAAACTTATCTTTTCTTATTTTTAATTCTCCAGATTCTCTATAGTAATCCATATCTATAGCATCTATCATAGAGGCTTCCGTTACTTCTTTAAGTAAGTAATAATCATTTTCATTATTAGTAGTTATATTTTGAAATAATATAATTATACTTAAACCAACTAATCCAAAAACAATTAATCCAACACTTGCAAACGACCATTTCATGGATTACCACCCTCTTTAATATAAGTTTTAAAGAAATCTTTATCTACTTCTTTAAAATAATTATTATTTTTATTATAACTTTTAATCTCACTTATAGTCTTATTATCTAATTCTGTGTAATAATCCAAATTATTATATGAGTCCTCAAGTGTCTTTTTATCTTTATTTCCTTCAGTTATATACCAAGTATACCAATTGACTCCTGGGAATCTATTAGGAAAAGGATTGTTTAAACTTATTGGTCTATAAATAAACTTATATTTAACTTTACCATTTTCTTCACCACCACCAGATGGTTCGTATATTCTATTTGTTACTTTTAATAAACAATTAGTATCTATATTCCATGTACCAAACCAAACTTTATTCTTGTCTTTAGAATCTTTCTTTGCTTGAGTCTCAGATAATCTACTTAGATTTTCTAATTTCACACTAACCTCATAGTTCTTAGCATCTAATGGTATATAATATTTATTATTTATATTAGCCTTATTTTCATCTTCTAAATAATTAACTGTACCATTAAAGTTTTCTAATACTGAACTTGGTAAAAAGAATGTACATACCGTTATTAATTTATTACCATTTGTAAAAGAACCAGATTCACTACATTTTTTAATCAACTTATTACCAGTTATTTCCTCTAATCCAGTTATTGTTAGATTTAAATTATCTTGAAAATTATTAAGTAATTTTAATCTACTTTTCATAGCGGATTCTATCTCACCAACATTACCATATAAATTAACAATACTCCAGCTTACTTCATTATAATAAGTTATTCCATACTTAAACCAACCACCATTATAGCTATTAGCATCATATTTCTTATCTTCATTTACTAAATTAGATTTAAATATATTTGTTATATATCCTTTTTGTTCAACTTTAACAGTAGCACTTGAACTACCATTCCTTACAGTTAATTCATCACAAGTAGATGATAAATCTTTCCAATTATTACAACTCATTATTTTATTTCCTGCAGGTTCTGATACCTCACACTTCTTATCATTTTTAACTTTGATAGTTATCGTAGTATCACCATATATTTTTGCATATGAAGTATTTTTATAAACATTTACCCAATCGTCCGTGCATACATCACTAAAAGCATTATTATTAGTAACATTACTAATTGCCTGCTCAAACAAGCCGTTTCTGCTGAAACTATAACCATCTTCATATTCATAAATATTTAAATAATTATCATTATAAGTTTTATTTTCATAATTAGCACAAGTATAATAACTACAACCCTCACCTGTAGAATAATAGCAGTTTTTTGTTGTTCTAGCGGATATATAATATTGTCCTGGATTTGTTGCTTTATAATTAACATCACCATAACTATTTAAAGGTAAATCTTGAGTCCCTTTAAATAAATATATCTGTCCCCAACCAATATATGCATATACATTTGCATTTCCTTTTTTTAATGAAGTTCCAGTATGCCATCCAGTATATAATAGTTGATCTGTACCACTTGCTTTAATTTTAATTTTATCATTATTTGTTTCTCCTCTTATAGCACTGTTAAGTACTTTCAGATTTTCTTTTACCCAATGTTTCCCATTTCTTACAATTCTTTGTGTTTCAGTCAAATTATTAAAGTTCGGTGTACCTTTACAAGAAGATGCTCTTGCATTATAATCATCATTTGTAACAGCAATTGTAAAATGTAAATCTTGATCTTTTTCACCATTTTTTCCAAATTTTTCAATCAATTTAGAAGTTTCAAATTTAACATTAAAGCCTATATTTTGATATGTATATTTCATTTCCCTAGTACCATCAGCCAATGTATACCCCATAATTCTATCAAAATCAAAACCCTTTCCATCTATTATTCCCTCATTATCATCAAAATAGCAAACACCATATTTATCACATATGTTTATTTGAATCTTTTGATTTGTTGACTCTGAAGTAGCTTTATTATTATTTCGCTTGTAGCCATTTAAAGTTTTATGTAAAAATGCCCATCCTTCTACTCTTATACCGCCTTCATTAATACTTAATTTTAACACATCATACACTAAATCACCACAAGCAGCATCAGCAGTAGTTGCACTAGATATAAATATAATTAAAAATATTATAACTAATTTTACGAAGTGTTTTTTCATTCTAAAACACCTCTTTTCTTTTTCTTTTTAACTATTATTATAATAATTAAAATTAAAAGTAATACCCCTAATATAATTATTATATATATTTGATAGTTTATAATAAATTCTAATACTTTATTTATAATCATTTTTATCGAAAACTGCTCTTTATCTTTTTTGGATTCAACTTTTTTTACTTCGTGTGCTTTTTTATATTCTTCTACTTTTCTTTTAAATGTATCATAACTAACTTCATATTCTAAATATTTACCACATAATGAAAAGTCTTCACCATCTATTCCTTCACATAAAGGATCTAATGAATATTTATTAAATGTTGGTAATCTGAAACTTATACTATGTACTCTCTCATCACACTTTTCTGAATAAACTTCCAGTGTCCAATTACCCGTTCCAAGTTCATATTCTGCCATTTCATTATTTTTTTCTAATTCGATTCCATAGGCAGGTATATATATACTAAAATCATCCTCTATGTTTTTAACTGTAATTTTAAATCTACTATAATCAGTCCCAATAGCGGTTTCTATTCCTCCTAAATGCTTATATGTTACTTTTATTTTGTTTGCTTCTTGTTTTAGAGTATTTATTTCTTCTTTAGTACATTCGGCATTTGCTGATAGAATGCTTAAAGATAATATTAAAAATGTAAATAATATATATTTGATTTTTTTCATATTTAATACTCCCTTCATACTACTCTATCATATATATAATAATATCATTTTTTTTGTTAAAAAAAAAGTATTTTTTGATTTTTTCTATAAAAAGTGATATTATTATATTGGTGATTTTAAATATGAAAAAGAAAAATTATTTAATTATTAGTGGTATTATATTTATTGTTATTATTATTGGAGTTATTATTTGGTATGGTATATCTGCTGGTAGTAAGAATTTTATTAAGCTTAATTATAGTGATGTATTAGAAAAAGTTAATAATAAAGAAAGTTTTATATTATGTGTATCTGCGAGTGAATGTATACATTGTAATTCTTATAAACCAAAGCTTAAAAAGATATCTAATGATTATAATATTAAGATATATTATACTAATGTTGATAAATTTAGTGATGATGATTATAAAGAATTTAAAGATAAATTTAGTTTTGATGGTGGAACTCCTACAACAATATTCTTTAAAGATGGTGAAGAAAAAACTACTGCTACTAGAATTGAAGGAGATATATCCATAGAAAGAACTATTGATAAATTTAAAAAGAATGGCTTTATTAAATAAGTCATTCTTTCATTTTATATTATTCTTTTTCTAAGTAGTCTTCTCCTTTAAATGGATCACTTCTTAGTAAATTAGGGAACTTTTGTTGTCTTAAGGCTTCATATGTTACTAATGCAACACAATTAGATAAATTTAAAGCTCTTATATTGTCACTAGTGGGTATTCTATAGCATCTGTCTAAATTATTATGTAATATTTCTTTAGGTATTCCTGTACTTTCTTTTCCAAATATTAAATAATGATTTTTATTTTTATCACTAAAATCTATTTCATCATATGATTTAGTACCATACCTAGTGAAATAATAATATTCTCCTTCATTATTTTTTTTAAAGTCTTCATAATCTAAATATCTTTTATATTCTACTTTGTCAATATAATTTACTCCACTTCTTTTTATTCTTTTTTCATCTAGTACAAATCCTAATGGTTCTATTAAATGTAATCTACTATTGGTACCTGCACAAGTTCGCATTATATTTCCAGTATTTTCTGGTATTTCTGGTTCATATAAAACTATATTAATCATTATTTATTATTCCTTCTTCTATTAAATATTCTTTTAGTAATTTTATATCATAATTATTTTTCTTTATATCAAAGTAACTGATTATTTTACCATTCTTATATATAAGTACTGCTGGATAATTGATATTTTTATCTTCTAGTTTTAGTTTATCTATGTTTTTATCAGTTAAATCTAAATATAGTATAGTATTATTTAGTGAGTAATCATTAATTATTAGTTTTAATTTCTTTTCAAACTCTCTTATTTCTTTGTTATTGAGTTTTGAAACATAAATAACTGAATCTTTATTTTCTACAAGAAAGTCATCTAGTTCGTTATAATTAATTACTCTTAAATATTTATCCATTATTGGTATTTTTAAATTATTTTCTTCGTTATTACTATGCCATACAAAGAAATAGACTACTACTATTATGGTTAATATAAGGGTTACTGCTAGTAAAATATAATTTTTAAATGGTATATTTCTATTTTTTTCCATATTTTGATGCCTCCTTTTATATTGTAACAATTTATTATTGGTTTTTCAAGAAAATTATATGATTTTACATTTGTTTTATACATTTATTGTAATGATAACCTATAGTTTATTTTTAGTTTACTTTTATTATAAGGGATGTTATAATATAAGTGCTTTTTGAGGTGAATTATGAAAGAAAATTATAGTATTATGTGTGAAGATATTTTGAATAATTTAAATGGTAAAAAGAAGTTACTACTTCATAGCTGTTGCGGTCCATGTAGTAGTTATGTTATTAGTTATCTTACTAATTACTTTGATATTACTATTTTATATTATAATCCTAATATATATCCTTATGATGAATATTTAAAAAGGAAAGAAGAACAAATTAAACTTATTAAGGAAATTGATAAAAGTAATAATGTTGATATATTAGATTGTGATTATGATAATGAGAATTATGAAGAATTAATCAAAGGACTAGAAAAAGAACCTGAAAGAGGTAAAAGATGTTACGTATGTTATAGAATGAGAATGGAAAAAACTGCTAGTACTGCTAAAGATAATGGTTATGATTATTTTTGTACTACTTTATCTGTTAGTCCTTATAAGAATGCTCTTTGGATTAATGAAATTGGCAGGGAACTAGAAGATAAGTATAAAGTTAAATGGTTATATTCTGACTTTAAGAAAAAAGATGGATATAAAAAATCCATCTTGTTATCACAAAAATATAATCTGTATAGACAAAATTACTGTGGATGTGTATATTCTAAACCACAGTAATTTTTTTATTTCATATTTTTAATTAAGAAGTATGCTGCTACTACTACTGCTATTGCTAGTACTAGGCATATTGTTCCAATAATAATATATTTTGTATTGGCATTTCCAGCACTATTTCTTCTTGCTACATTTGGTTGAAGATTTAATCCAGCACTATTTAAACTAGGATCTGAAACTACTGCTAGTTTCTCAGCCTGTGGATTAGGTTCATTTGTTATAGCACCATCATTTGGCATTTGTACCGGTGTCACTGTAGGAGCTGGAGCAGTGTTAAAAACTTGCTCTGCAGAAACTGATGGTTGTTCAGGAGTTATTGGTATGTTATTAGAAATAGGTGCTTGCTCTACAGGTGTTGGAGTTTCATTCACTACTGGAGCACTTGTAATAGCAACATTTGACATTTCAGCAATTGGAGTGTTTGGAGTAACTTCTGCTGCTCCCATTGTAGGAACTGACCAAGTTGGAACTGATTGAACAGGTTCCTCAACCTTGCTAGTTAAGCTTGTTTTAAAGAAATTTATTGCTTCTTCTACTAGTAATTTACTTGTAATAGCTATTGAGCAATTACTATAGTAGCTTTGTTCATTAAGTATTGGCATTTCAACTGATAACATAACTTTATTTTCATTTGTTAACTTATCTATTAATGTTTTTGCCTCTATTCCCTTTTTAGCTTCATTTGGTGTCAATATAACAATATTATATACAACTCCACTTAATTTATTTTTTTCTTCTGATGTAATATCATCTATAAAATATTTTCCTTCTGAATTTAAAGTTAATTTTGAAACAAAAACTTGCTTATTACTTTCATTTTCATCAGTACAATAAATTAAGTAGTCTTTGTTTTCTAAATTAAATTTAACTATCATCTCTGCATCTTTTTTTATGCCATTAGCGTTAAGTGTAAACTTATTATTCATAATCTTTCCTCCATATAAACTATTTTCTATTCTGTTGTAAGTATACCATATTTTTTTAATAGTTACAAGTAATTAAGTAAAAATATTTTCTCTTTTTGTAATTTTTTGGTAATCTCTTTTGGCTTATATATAATAGTTTTTATTTTAAAACTTAGAATAAGGTTTAAAATAACACTCTAAGACTACAGGCTTAGAGTGAAAAAGAAAAAAGAAGAAAAACTTATCTTCTTCTACTTCTTACTTTTGGCTTTTCTTGTTCTACATCATTTTCTGAAAATGTATCAAAACTAAATGTCTCTTGCCTTTCTGTATTTGCAACAATTTGTTTTAATTCATTATATTTATAACTATAATCCATATCATTAATAGTTATTATTCCTTTTTCTGGTACATTAGAATTAACAAGAACATTAGTATTGTTTAATCCTCTATTGATTACTTCTTGATTCTTAACAAAAAATTTATTCTTTTCTATATCTCTTAATAAACTATTGTTTTTAATTATTTTTGCAAACATTGGTATATTTACTACTGCTGCTATTCCTAGTCCAAGTGCTATCTCATTAATTTGTGGCATATTACCAAGCCAATATGCTCCATTTAAAGATGCAGCGGTAAATAAAAATATTATGACAATTGCTATACCAGTTGATCTTATTGCTTTATGTTTTCTTTCTTTACTATTAGCAACTTGTTCTATCATCTTTCCTTCTAGTTTGTTCTCATTGCTTTCTGTATTAGGAATAGTATAATTACTTCCATCTGCAAAATTAACTGTTATTGTTTCTTCCTCTTTAGTATAGTTTAAAATAAAATTTTTTCTTTCTTCTTCATTTAATGAATAATCTTTCATAATGGTCTTCACTCCTTTCAAAGTGATACATATTTTAACACGAATTGTTATTTTTGTCAAATATTTGTATGCCCCAATTATGAGATACTATTATTTGTTAATAATAAAGTCTTCTAGTAATATATTATTATCAATATTTTTAGTATAAGTTATTGTTCCATTACTTTTAGGTACTCCTATTAACTCACTAGCTCTAGTACTATAAGTAACTTCAATGTCCGCTATATATTTATTATTCTTATATTCTACACTAATTGCTTTAATAATTGGTACATATACATTATTACTACCTGCTCTTCTATTTCTATAATAAACATACTCTTTATCATAAGTGGTATTACCTTTATCTTGTTTATTTAAATCAAAGTCTTCACCAAATAAATCTTTATAATATTTATTAAAAGTATCATAATCTAGATATGCTAAGGTATAATCGTCAGTTGGTTCACCTTCTATTTTATTATTATCAAAACTACTTAATAAAATGAATTTATCATTTTCGTTTTTAGTAGATAATATATATTTCATTGTAAATAGTTGTCTATTTGAATATTCTTTTAATAAATTAGTACCATAACTAATATTATACTTTGTACCATCTTCATTTTGATGGTCTATTCCATCTGTAATAATAAGCCATCCTAAAGGAGTACCTATTTTAGCTAGTTTATCATCTAATAATTTTATTTCTTCTTCTTCATTAAAATCTATTTTGTTTTCTTTAAAAAACTTGATGTAAACTATATAACCCGCTAGTAGAAAACATATTACTCCAATAATAATACATATTATATCTAACTTTTTCATATCTTCACCATTCCTAATATAAATATATCATAAAATATATAAAAAAAGAAGTTAATTTGATTAACTTCAATATTATTTTTATTTAATTTTTCTAGCTTCAAGATAATATCTCTTATCATAACTATGTCCCATAGAGAATGTTTTTCTAGGTAATGCTCCATCTAATATAACTGTTCTAAATAATTCTTCTTTTGGCATTGCTTCAAAAAGTATAGCTACATTATTTTCTTCCATGCCCATATTTTTGGTAGTTTCATCTCCATGAATATAATCTAACTTTCCTTTATTATCTTTTAGATATTCATCTAGGAACATTTGAATAGAACCTACGGCAATATTTGATTTAGGATTAGATATATATAGTTTTTTATCAATATCTTTTGTTACTAATTCAAAATACTGACCATTTCCTTCTTCATTGATATCATAATATTTATATAATTCTTCAATTAACTTATTAACATCTGTATCAAATATTACTCTATGTATTGGTTCAAATTCTAAAGCTTCACTATGTAAGTTTACTAATTCTACTAGTGCATATCTTGATGGATGATTTAAATATTCATCAGGTGTCATAGTTTTCTTTAGATTTTCGTAGTTTGCTTTAGCAGTAGCTAGTGAATGATTTCCATCACCCATTGCAAATAATAGTATTCCTTTATCTTTAACATTATATTTTTTTTCAAAATATTCTTTGTCACATAATGCTTCAAGACCTTCTTCTACTTTAGTCATACTATCGTTATTTAGTTTATAACCTTTGATATGGCCGCCATTTTCCATTAGGTCAAAGTCATATACTACATCACTATCTGTAACTTCATTTTTTAAATCCTCAATTATTTTTTTCTTTTCATCATCTATTAGAATCATAATATGAGGAAGTTCTAATAAAGCATTCTCTCTAACTTTAAGTCTAGGTGGTATTCTTTCTATTACTGTTTTTTCTGTTGCTCTAATTAGGGTTTGTGATCCTTTTTCATAAGAATAGTCCTCTAGGTCAACCATTCCCATAAGTCCCTCTCTTACTCTTCCATCAGCTTGTGTTCTTTCTAGATAAATCATAGAGTCTTTTAATTCGTAAAATAAATCCTCATCAAGATATTCTTTCATAGTGTCGTTTATTTTATTTATTCTTTCATTAACATCACTATCTTCAAGAAATATTTCTGGTAATGTTATTCTAAGTGTAGATGGACTTGCTCCTACTATCTTCTCTACTTCATTCCAGTAGTCCATTTCACTAGTATACTGATCACAAGCTACTACTGACCACTTTGTCATATCAATGTTTTTTGGCAATAATATATTTGCTCTTTTAAATGGTATCATTTTTATACCCTCCTTTTCTAATTTATATACTATCACAATTTAATTAACTATTCAATGCTATTTGAATAATTTTAATACTTCTTCACGGTCATCAAAATGTGTTCTTTCACCATTTTTTTCTTGATATGTTTCATGACCTTTTCCTAGTATTAGAATGATATCTCCTTCCTTAGCATTATCTATGGCATATTTTATAGCTTCTCTGCGATCTGGTATTTTTATATATTTACCATTTGTTTTCTTTATACCTACTTCAATGTCATTCATTATATCATTAACATCTTCATATCTAGAGTTATCTTCAGTAATGATAGATAAATCGGCATATTTTCCTGATACTTCCCCCATATCATATCTTCTATCTTTGCTTCTGTTACCACCACATCCAAATAAACTTACTATTCTTTTGGGATTATATTTTCTCATAGTAGTTAGAATACTTTCAGTAGATACACCATTATGCGCATAATCTATAATAACGGTATATTTATTACTTACTGGTACTATCTCTACTCTACCTCTTACCGCTACTTGTGACAAAGCATTTTTTATACTATTTATATTGCAACCAAGTAAACTAGTAGTAAGAATTGCACAAGCACTATTGTAAGCTGAAAACCCTCCTGGTGTATTTACTAAAAACTTATCATTTACTATTCCACTAGTGGTCATTTCTAAGCCAATAAAATGTTCTTTTCTAAGTAATTCTACTTTATCTATTACTAGGCTTGCTTCTTTGTTATGACCAAAGGTATATATATTACATGTACTATTTTTAATCATATTATTGTAGTAAGTATCATCTATATTAAAAATTCCATTTTTACACATTTTGAATAATAAACTTTTGCAATATATATATTCTTCCATGTCTTTATGTTCATTTTCTCCGATATGGTCTTCACTTAAATTAGTAAATATTCCATAATCAAATAACATGCCATCTACTCTTCCTACTTTTAATGCTTGAGACGATACTTCCATTACTAGATATTCTACACCATCATTTACCATTTCATTTAGATAGTTTTGAATATCATAACTTTCGGGAGTCGTATTTACTGTACTATAATGTTTATCTTTAAAAAATACTCCCATAGTACCTATTACTCCTACTTTCTTATTATCTTCTTCAAGAATGTTTTTTATCATAAAGGAAGTTGTAGTCTTACCTTTAGTACCAGTAATAGCAATAGTAGTTAATTTACTACTTGGATTATTAAAATAATTTATTGATATTTGGGATAATACTCTTCTTGTATTATTTACTTTTATAATAGTAATATCCTCTCTAGTAATATTTTTTTCTACGAGTATGGCTTTAGCACCTTTTTCTATAGCACTATCTATATAGTCATGGCCATCAAATGAAGAACCTACTAGACATATAAATAAACAGCCTTCTTTTATTTTCCTAGAATCATAACAAATATCAGTTATTTCTGTATTAGTATTACCATTAATAATACTATATTCTACTTTTTCTAATACTTTTTCTAATTTCATAATTAGTTCACCTCTGATAATATTATATATTATTTTTGCTATTTTGGAAAATAAAATAGATAATATTTTTGTTTATATTACCTATTTCTTACTTTTTTTATTCCTGGTATTTCTAGCTGACCTTCCATTTCATTATTTGATAACTTAACTTCTTCTTCCATTACTTCTAATAATTCTTTATATTTGTTATCTTTTTCTCTCTCTAAATGTACACATTCCCTTCTCTTAAGTGTTCTGTCATTTCTTAACATTGATTCACGAGTAGATAATTTTTTCTTTTTTTCAATAAGTGGTTTTAATGTTTCACTATTTTTTTTATTTAACTTGTTATTTACTTCTTCAATATTCTTGTCTAGTTCTTCTAGGCTATAATTACTTATTTCTTTTTCTTTCTTTTTATTAGATAAAACATTTAATATTATAGAACTTGTACCTACAATAGTGGCTAGTAAAAATATTATGCTTGATATATTATTAAATACTAGCGATGTGCTTAAGCAGATAGCACTAATTAATGTTATAATTACTTTTAATTTTAATTTCTTTTTTGACGCTTTGATATCATTTATTCTATTTTTTAATTTTGCTCTTTCTTTGTATAAAAAATCTATTCTATCTCTAATATTAATTGTATAGCTATTAATTTTTTCTTCTAGGCTATCTATTTCTTTTTCATACTTAATTATTAATGTATCTAAATATGATATTTCATTATTTAAGTTATTTATTTTTAATAATATTTCTTTTATTTCTTTAATTTCTTCTTCCATAAAACTCACGATATATATGGTATTATAATATTAGTAATATGTCAATATATTTTTAAAGAAAAAGAACTAATCTAAGATAGTTCCTTCAATCTTTAATTCATCTTTAAATATTTCTTTGAATTCTATTAGTTCTTTGGCTATAACATCAGGATATACTGCTTTGGTAGTCTTTATGGCATCATATATATTTTTTAAATTTATAGTTCTTCTATTTTCATATATAGCATTAGAGAAGCATTGTCTTAATATAACTAAGGCAATATCTGGATACCTTGATGATATTTCATATACTCTTTTAAATTCAGTTGTCATATTAACAATAAATTTCATTATCTTTTCGTTGATAAAATCTGTATATGGAAGAATTACTCCAGTTTGTTTTTCTAGCTTTGGTAATGTCTTAAGTAATATTTCTACGGTCATTTCTTCAGTAGGTTCAGATACATCTACTTTTTCAAATCTTCTTAAGAAAGCTTTATCTCTCATTATATATCTTTCATATTCATATGTAGTTGTAGCTCCAATTATCTTAATACTTCCTCTACTTAGTCCCTCTTTAAACATATTAGCTAAATCTAAAGCACCATTTCCTATTAAAGTGTGTATTTCATCAATGAAAAGAATTACTTTTTCTCTATTTTTTAATTCTTCTACTAGTTTTAGCACTCTATTTTCTTCCCCATTACCATTAATTAATGCAGTGGTATTAACTCTATATATAGTATATCCTTGAAGGGCATCGGGTACCTCGTTTCTTTGAATACGATAAGCAAGTCCTTCAACAATAGCGGTTTTACCTATACCTGGCTTACCTACTAGAACGGCTGATTTTTCCGGTGTTAAAAGCACTAATATTAATTTTTTTATCTCATCATCTCTAGCTACTGCGGGATTTGTAATATATGTAACTTCGGTTAGGTTATCCGCAAAACGATCTAATATTGAATCCATATTATTTTCCTCCTAATAAAGCGAGAAATACTAAAACTGAAGCACTAATCATTATGCCACATAAAAACATAGCATCTAAAAATCCACCACTCGTTCTCTTACTATAATCATAGTACATTTTATATTTTCTACTTGTCATAATATCTCCCTTATTTTATTCTTTATTTCTTCATTATCGATATCTTTAATGATATCTTCAAGTAATTTTTTCTTTTTATATAAGCCTAATTTTTCTTCATAGAAGTATAGTTTTTCTTCAGCAGTCTTAATATTTTTATGAATAGCATTTCTACTATAACCATCATTCTCACTTATTTCTCCTAGTGAAAGATTGTTAAAATAGTAGTCTTCAAAATACATTCTTTGTTTATCTGTTAATAATTCACCATAATAATCATATAAGATTATTAAATAATTTCTCTCTTCCATATTAGTTTATTTTTACCATTGTATATATTATTTCAATTATAATGAGTAATACTCCAAGTCCAAATAATGTGTATACTAATTTTTTCTTTTTTTCGTCATCGATGTAATAGTAACAGATACAAAATAGAAATAATGCAAAAGAAATAAGTGCTGCTGGCATAAATACTTCATTAGTAATAGCAAAGAATAATAGTACTAAAAATATTACTCCTACTACTAGAGTTATTATAAACTCAGTCCTTTTTAATTTTACAGAGTCAAATATTTTGTACTTTTCTTCTTTCTTTGGTTTAGTATTTTTTTTACTAACTTCTTTTTTCATGTTATCAATCCCTTTCTATAAATCTTTAAATAAGCCATAGATATATTTTTCAATATCAAATGGTTCTAAATCATCAGTTCCTTCTCCTAGTCCAACAAATTTTACTGGTATATCCACTTCTTCTTTAATAGCAAGAACTATTCCACCTTTAGCACTTCCGTCTAGTTTAGTTAGGATGATGCCACTGACATCAGTTACTTCTTTAAAGGCTTTAGCCTGCTGGATACCATTTTGTCCGGTAGTAGCATCTACGACTAATAGTACTTCATGAGGAGCATCTGGTATTACTTTCTTTATTACTTTATTCATCTTTGATAATTCATTCATTAGATTAACTTTATTTTGTAATCTACCGGCGGTATCTATAAGAACAACATCATACTCGCCTTTGATTGCAGTATCTATTCCATCATAGACGGCTGCTGATGGATCCTTACTGCTTGTGGTAACTACTGGTACATCAATTCTTTTACCCCATTCTACTAATTGTTCTGTAGCACCCGCTCTAAAGGTATCTCCTGCTACTAGAATAACTTTCTTACCAGCATTTTTCATTCTATTTGCTATTTTACCAATACTTGTTGTTTTACCAACACCATTTACTCCTACAAAAAGAATAACAGTTGGACCTTCTTCACTATACTTTATCTTAGTATTTAGTACTTTATTATCTACATACATAATAAGCATTTCATCAACAATTATTTCTTTTAGTGTGTCAGTATCTTTAATATTTTCTTCTTTGGCTCTTTTCTTTAATTTATCAACAAACTTCATAACGGTATTTATTCCAATATCCGCCATTATAAGAATATCTTCTAGTTCTTCAAAATAATCCTCACCAATATTTTTATATTTTTTTGATAAATCACTTATCTTAGTAGAAAACTCTTTTCTTGTTTTAGTAAGCGCTTCATCATATTTAACTATATCTTTATCTTTACTAAAGACACTTTTTATTTTATTAAATAAACCCATAATAAACCTCCTATAATGTTTTTTTTCTTACTCTTCCTCTTTCTGTAACATTAGTATATTCTGATAGAATATTGTTTTTTAGATATAAATCTCTATCATCAATACTTTTTCTTCTTGCCAAACCAATTTCATAATCATTTAGTATAGATTTATCTATTGGAATTATATAACCACATCTTGGACACATAGTATAAAATTGTTCTTCTATTTCTCCAATGTAATTCATATAACTAATTTGATAAACTTCATCTGATGATAGTTCAAAATTAAACCCACATCCTCTATCTATTCTTCGTTCAAACTCAAAATTTTCATTATCTTTACAACTTATATTCATAACCTTACTTCCTTACTTCTAAAGTATAACATTTTTAAGTAAAATTGTAAATAAAAAAGAAACTATTTTGCTTCTTCTTGAGCCCTAGTTTCTCTTATTACTGTAACTTTAATAGTTCCAGGGTATTTTAGTTCGTTTTCTATTTTTTCTTTTATTTCTCTAGCTATTTGATGAGCAGTTAAATCATCTACTTCATCAGGTTTAACCATTACTCTAAGTTCTCTTCCTGCTTGAATAGCATAGGCTTTTTCTACACCTTGCATTTTGTTTCCTATTTCTTCAAGTTGTTCTAATCTTTGAACATAGTTTTCACTAGAGTCATTTCTTGCTCCTGGACGAGAGGCTGATACTGCATCTGCTATTGCAACAATTGATGCTATAATGCTGGTAGGTGCAACTTCTCCATGGTGGGAAGCAATAGCATTTATAACAACTTCATCTTCACCATATTTCTTAGCTAAATCTACGCCTATTTTAACATGTGATCCTTCCATTTCAAAGTCTATTGCTTTACCTATATCATGTAATAATCCAGCTCTCTTAGCAAGATTTACATTTTCTCCTAGTTCACTAGCCATAATACCCGCTAGGTTGGCTACTTCCATTGAGTGAGTTAAGGCATTTTGTCCATAACTACTTCTAAAATGTAGTTTACCTACTATTTCAACTAATTCAGGATCCATCTTTGATAGTCCTAATTCATATAAAGCATTTTTACCAAACTCTTTTATGGTTTGTTTAACGTCTGCACAAGTCTTAGCATATAATTCTTCTATTCTAGCAGGATGAATTCTTCCATCTTTAATTAGAGTCTCTAACGTAAGTCTAGCTATTTCTCTTCTTAAAGGATCGAAACTAGATATTACTATAGCTTCTGGAGTATCATCAATAATTAAGTCAACTCCGGTTACTGATTCTATAGTTCTAATATTTCTTCCTTCTCTACCAATTAATCTACCTTTCATTTCGTCGTTAGGTAGTGTTATAACTGATACTGTCTGCTCACTTGTAATATCTGCTGCATATTTCTGCATAGTACCTACAAGTAATTCTTTGGCTCTTTCATCAACTTCTAGTTTGGCCTCAGATTCCATTTCTTTTATGTATGCTGCTATTTCTTTTGACATCTTTGTCTCAACCATTTTCATAACTGCATCACGAGCTTGTTCTTTTGTATATTTGCTTATTCTTTCTAATTCTTCAAGTTCTTTTCTTTTTATTTCTTCCATTTCTTCTTTAGCTTCTTGAATTTTTTGCTGTTTATCAAGTAAATTATTTTCTCTTTCTTCAAGAGCAGTTTCTCTATTTTGAAGGGCAGTATCCCTTCTGTCAATATTATTTTCTCTTTGAAGAAGCCTATCTTCTTGCTCTTTAACTTCACTTTTCTTTTCTTTAATTTCTTTATCAGCTTCTAATTTTAATTTATGAATTTCTTCTTTTGTTTCAAATAAAGAATCTCTTTTAATCTTTTCAGCTTCTTTTTTAGCTTTATCTATTATAGTATCGGCTTTATTACTATCTTTTTTATTCTTTAAAAAATTAAATAAAAATACTAAAGCAAGTCCTATTCCCAATCCAAGAACAAATAACAAAATGGAGAGAACTATTTTGTCCATATATATACCTCCATTCTTAATATATTTTATAGAAAAAATCATTAAATATTAATTTAAACTATACAAGTTAATTTTATCTTAGATTTTTTCTCTTGTCAAGTGCTTTTATCAAAAGAGAAAATGCTTAAACTCTTATACTAAAAAAATAAGCGCTTGGCTTACTCTTCATTAAAATATTTATTTAGTATTTTATCTATATTTTCTTTGTTAATTGGTTTGATAATGTAATCATTAAATCCATATTCGATATATTTATCTTCTATATTTTTATTATTTGGTGTAACCATTATAATTGTTATAATGTTATACTTGGCCTGTTTCTTAATATAATTTAATATATCATTTTGATTTTTAATAACTTCATTTGTAAAACTATCTATTTCAAAATTAGGAATAATATCATCAATAATAATCATATCAAATGTTTCATTAGCACTTAGCATATTTCCCATATCTCTTCTATTTTTCACTGATACAATTTCAACATTATATGGCCTTAGTAATATTTTTATTTCTTTTAGTCGTAGATTATTATCGTCTACTATTAGAATTCTTTTATTACTATAATTATGATATTTGATTTTAACATTCTTATTTTCTTGTTTTTCGTTTATAACATCATATTCACTCATAAGTCTTTGGTTAATACCCATTAATAAATTAATAGTATTATCTTCTTTGGTTATAGTTATACTACCATTCATTTTTTCTAATAGATTTTCTATTATCTCATAATTAACATCATTTGTTTTAGTTAATTTAAGTTCTTTTGTTTTTTTATCTTCTTCTAAATAATCTAAAATAGATTTATCACTGGTTACAAATTTAAATCTTAATCGAGAAAATCTACCAACTTTAATATCATCTATTACCAATGACATACTCTTTTTGTTTGATATTGATACAATTAAATCAAAAAAGTATAGAATAGTTTTGATAACTCCTGATTCATCACCATATAGTACTGATGGTAGTTTATCACTAATTTCAATATCTAACTTAATTTTGTTTTTTCCATCTATTTCTAAAAATTGTTTTAATTTATCTAACATACCTGCCATTTCATATTTATATGTAATTGTTTTAGGTTCACTTTTAACTATTGCTAAATCAAGAATACTGGATATTTTATCACTTAGTTTAACAGAATCTTTTTGAAATTTATATAAAACATTATTTAATTCTTTGATGTTATTTTTATCTACTTTTGTTTCATTAATTAATTCTAAACTTTTAATTGAAGATTCTAAATCTTTAGAAATATCCCCTATTAAATTTAGTGTTTTTCTAGAAGATTCTTCTACTAATTTTTTTTTGAAATGCTAATTCTTTAGCCATTTTTACATCTGGATTTTCTATAGTATTATACATAATAAATAATATATATGCATAGAAGAAACCTTCAAATATTAGTTCTTTACAATAGCCTCTTATTAAGAAGCCAATCAAATAAAGTATTATTAATATTATATATGGAGATATTTTTTTGATTGAATATTTTTTCACAAGAAAATAAAAGAGTGTTGTTAAGAAGAAGGCAAAACTCAGAATAGTGTGACCTAAAGCCACATCATATGCAAGGCCTTCACCATCTAATAGTTCTCCTTCCAATATGACATTTAATGGTAATAATATTATAAACAATATTGAAATAATGGTGACAATTGCTAAAACTTTTTTTAATTTATTAAGTTTTTCTTCTTTATCATAAATTGATATACAATAAAACATTGAATACAAGTTAAGTAAAGCTAAAATACTCATATATATTTTTTGTAAAATGCATATTAAGGTAAAATTACCAATTAATTTAGCCACTATGTATGTTGAGATTCCCACTAATAAAAATGAAAGATTTAATCCTATTAATTTAGCATATGTTTTTGTTTCAATTGTTTCTATGTTTGGCTTTGAATAGAATAATACTATTAAAGTTGTAATTATAAGTAACCCCACTATTTGTAATATAATTGCTTGCATAATTTTACCTCTTTTTTTCTTTTTTATTTTTTTAATTTTTTTGAATGACCTCTTAATAAGAAGGCATTATTTATATTAATATCTAAGTTTTCTAAAAAACTAAATACTTCTTCTTCACTAGTAATGTTCTTGTCGTGAAAACTCTCACTTATAGCATCTTCTAGTGAGAAACCATAACCATAGTTACATTTTTCTACTATCTCTTTTTGGAAATCATAAATATATCCCTCTGGTACATTATCTCTTTGAAAAATAGGCTGAGTCTCTAGTATTTGCCATTTTAATGTCGCTAATTTATCTCTTAATTCACAATTTAATTCTACTTCGGTTTTCGTAGTACTTTTAGCAATTCCATAATTTTTTCCTATATTGAAATAGAACTTATTACCATATTGCTCTACTGCTATTGGAACTATTTCTACACCTGTTTCTTTTGCCATTCTAACAGTTCCTACAAATGTTTTCATTACTATTACATTTGGAGTTACATTCCAAGCTCCTTCTGGATATATTAATAAATTACCACCATTATTCAATAGTTCTACCGATCTATTATAAGCTATTTTTCTGTCTATTTTATTCTTTGTCTCTAATGGTATAACTCCATTAAGTTTTAATCCTTGATAGATTGGCATTTTATACAATATACCTGGATCTCCAAGCATTAGATAGGCTGGCTCTTTAATAATTTGAAATGTTCTTTGTATATCATTACCGCCTATATGCGTACAAGCAAATATTTTTGGTACACCTTTTTTGGCATTATTTTCATTAGCAATAATTATATTTTTCTCTTTTGATAATGTTTCATCTATTTTTAGTATTAGGTTAATTAATGGATGAATCTTTTTTCTTAACTCAATACCTTTTAATTTATCTCCTTTATTGTAGCAATAAATCCTATACTCTGCGTAATAATTAACTAATTCTTCAATTGCCATATTTCTTTTTTCAATCAAAGTTAATTTCTTAAATGTATCCATAAACCACCCTCCAAATAATTAATAATTGATCATATGCACTATTATAACATAAAAATGCTATTTTTTGTAACTTTTTAATTATTAACTATATATTTTAGTATATAGTTACTGCTTATATATAATAGATGCACTGGCATATTAAATTAAGACTCTTAAAATGAGGCTTAATTTAACACTCATAAGACTACAGGCTTAGAGTGAACACCAGAAAAAACTTACCACTTAAGGTAAGTCTTTATTATCTTGTTTTTGATTTATATGGAATATCAAATGTTACTTCAATCATATTCATTTGTTCAAAATAACTTGCTTTAATTATATTATAGCCTTCACTAACCATTTCTTTTAATCTATCAAAACTAACAAACATTGTAGCACCACCAATAGTTAATCCTTCACTTCTTTTTCCTGTTGCTACTTCACTAATAAATTTATTTATTTCTTCTGCTGATGATACTGTTTTATTTGCACTACTATCTAAATCATTAGGTGTATAAAAGAAACTATTATTATTTGATTCTTTGTTCAAATCTCCTGGTTTGTGGAAGAAATCACCTGTATTTGTTTTTTCTTCTAGATTTTCTGGTGCTTTAAAATAATTACTCATTTTCTCCTCCTAATAATATTTTAGCAGTTCTAACCATTTGTGCTGAATATCCCATTTCATTATCATACCAAGCAATAATTTTAACTAATTGCTTACCATCTACTTCAAGTACTTTTGTTAATGATAAATCCACTACTGCTCCATAAGTAGAACTAATTATATCCGAAGATACTATTGGATCAAAAGTACCTTTAATAGTTTCACTTTCATTATTTAAAAACATACTATTTATTTCATCTTCAGTAGTCTTTTCTTTTAATTCTAATGATAAATCTATTAATGAACCATCTGATACTGGTACTCTAATTGCTCCTCCTGATAATTTACCTTCAAGACTTGGTATAACTTTTCCAATAGCGGTAGCTGCTCCTGTTGAAGTTGGAACAATATTCATAGCACATGCTCTTCCTCTTCTGGAATGACTACCTTTCTTATGACTTACATCTAGTGTTACTTGATCGTTTGTATAAGCATGAATTGTAGTCATAAATCCTTTTATGATACCAAAGTTATCATCTACTAATTTTAGTACGGGTGCAAGACAGTTAGTAGTACATGAAGCTGCACTCACTATTTTATCACTATCGTCTAGGATATCATCATTTACATTATAGACAACAGTCTTGACATTTCCTTTGCACGGAGCACTTACTAATACCTTTTTAGCTCCTGCTGTAATATGCTTCATGGCATCTTCTTCTTTAGTAAATTTTCCAGTACATTCAAATACTAAATCTATTCCTAGTTCTTTCCAAGGTAAATTTGTTGGATCCATTTCTTTGTATACTCTTACTTTTTTACCCTCTATTATAATGTTTTCTTCATCATAAGTTATTTCTTTATTATAGTTACGATGATTAGTATCATACTTAAGAAGATAAGCTAATTCTTCTGGTGTACTTAAGTCATTAATAGCTACTATATCAAAATAATTATCTTCTTCTATTAATCTAAATACTAGTCTTCCTATTCTTCCAAAACCATTAATTGCTATTTTCATAATCTTCTCCTCTTTCTTAGTCATTAGCATAATTATCAAAGTATCCTTGTATTAATATTACAGGTGTTCCTTTATCTCCTGAACCACTAGTAAGGTCACATAATGAACCCACTAGGTCTACTATTCTTCTTGGGGTTGTTCCTAAGCTCTTATTTTGACCTACTAGATTTGATTCTTTTTTCTTTATCTCTTCTTTCATGGCTTCGTTAAGAGCATCTCCTCGTAGGTTTGATAAGGTATTATCGGATACATATTTTAGTTTTATCTCATTTGGAGTACCTTTTAAGCCATCTGTGTATGCTGGTGATACTACAGGATCCGCTAATTCCCATATTTTACCTACTGGATCTTTAAAAGCACCATCACCATATATTAATACTTCTACTTTTTTACCTGTTTCTTCAAACATTCTTTTTTGAATACCTAAAACTAAATCTAAACCATCTTTAGGAAATAGTTTTAATTTTTCATCAGTACTCTTGTTTGAACCTAATAGTCCATATTCAGCATTGTAACCGCTACTATTGATACTATGAGTCATTATGTTATCTAATCCTAATATAATATTAGCTTCTTTTAATAACATCTTAGTTCTTTCTCTAGTATGGATATCACAAGCTAAAACATCTTTAGTATATTTTAATATTTCTTTTGGATTATTAGAGAAAATAAATTCTATTTTACAATTTTCTTTTTCACATATTTCAGTATATACATCTATATAGTTTACTCCTGTGAATTCGTGGACGATATTTCTAAAGTATTCATTATACTTCTCAATACCAAATGAATCACTATATGGATTAATATTATATTTATCTAATAAGTCCTCACTAAATAAATGATTACCTACTTCATCTGCTGGATAAGAAAGTAACATATATATCTTATCTACTCCTCTAGCAATACCTTTTAGTATCATAGAAAATCTATTTCTACTTAATATTGGAAATACTAAACCAACTTCTTTATTTGGAAATTTGTTTTTTATATCTTCCGCTATATCATCTACTGTGACATAGTTACCACTGGCAATACCGACAACTGCTTCAGTTACTCCAATTATATCACGGTCGCGTATTTTAAAGTTTTCACTTTCACTGGCTCTAAGGACTGAATTTACAACAATCTCTTCGAGATTATCTCCTTCTTTAATTATTCCTGTTCTTATACCTCTCGCGGTAGTTCCTACATATCTCATGTCTATCACTCTCCTAATATAATTATATATTA